>Ga0207684_10000464_pt1 | contig 52531 bp, 51 predicted proteins | sample KBSK5501metaG_FD_184342 | JGI IMG/M metagenome (GOLD analysis project Ga0207684, IMG submission 184342) | Corn, switchgrass and miscanthus rhizosphere microbial communities from Kellogg Biological Station, Michigan, USA - KBS K5-50-1 metaG... | ecosystem: Host-associated > Plants > Roots >... | reverse complement strand
TGGCTCCTCGATAGCCAATCTCGAGCGCACGGTCAAGAACAAACTCGGCTAGGATGCACCCCGGGAGGGAACGACCCATGATCCTCGCCCGGCACTGCGGTGATCGACGCCGGGCGGCGGCTCGGCGTCATCGTGGGGCCCAAGGCGATGCGGCTGGCGATCGAGAAGGCGCGCACCGTCGGGGTCGGGGTCGTCACGGTTTACAACAGCGGGCGCTTCGGCGCGATCGGCCAATTCGCGATGCGGGCGGCACCAGTACCTGGACCTGCTCTTCTGGAAGACCCCTGTCCTAGGAACCGAGCACGGTCCGGAGGATAAGCAAAAGGCGCGCTACGTCGCGAGACTGGGACTAAAGAAGGTTGCGGCCATCGGGAACGGCCGGACGATAGACTGATGCTCGAGGATGCAATCCTCCGTGGAGTGCTCCCCAAAGTTCCGCTCACCGGGAGGAGCTTAGACACCCGTGCCGAGGACGGGGCGGCGGGCGGCCGGATGGAGGTGAGCGCGAGAAGACGGCTGCTCCGCTACGGGAGCCGGTTCGCCCTCCTGAACGCGGCCGCTCTCGCGATCGTCGGTCTGCGCTATCTCTGGCCGTACGCCCCGGAGCCTTGGCTCGCCTGGGGATACGTGCTCCTGGCGTACATAGGGCACTTGAGCGCGCTGGTCTACGTCCCGTTCCTGGTGCTGCTGGTCCCGCTGTCCCTGCTCTTCCCTCGGCCGCGGCTCGTGCTCCCTCTCGGGGTGCTCCTGGCCAGCACCGGGCTCAGCCTGCTGCTGCTCGACAGCCTGATCTTCGCGGAGAATCGGTCGCATCTCAGCCTGCTCACGCTCGGCCTGCTGGAACCGCAGACCTGGATGTTCTTCGCGTTCTACTGGCTCCTGTTCGTGGCCATCGAGGCGATGCTGGCGATCTGGGTCTGGCGGCGCAGCGCGGGCCCACCGAAACGCCGGGTGGGATGGTATCTGGCGCTCGGCCTTGGCGGCTGCTTCCTGGCCGGCCATCTCATCCACGCGTGGGCCGAGGCGCGCTACTACGTGCCGGTGACCTCATTCACCCACTACCTCCCGCTGTACCAGCCCGCGATGACCACGGGCCTGCAGGTGAAGCTGGGCCTGGTGGATCGGGACCGGGCGCGCGAGCGCGGCCTCGTCACCGGGCTCGGCCGCGTCCCGGCCGGCGCGCTGAACTACCCGCTGGCCCCGCTGCAGTGCGCGGCCGGGCCGCCCGCGTACAACGTCCTGCTCGTCGTCGTGGATGCGATGCGCGCAGACGCCCTGAGGCCGGACGTCGCCCCGCGCCTCACCGAGTTCGCGAAGGGCACGATCAGGTTCGACGCGCACTACAGCGGCGGGAACTCGTCACGGGCCGGAATGTTTTCCTTGTTCTACGGGCTCCCTGCGACGTATTGGCCGGCCTTCGCCGGCGTCGCCCGCCCGCCCGTGTTGATGGATCTGTTCCGACAGCACAGCTACCAGCTCGGATTGTTCTCCAGCTCAACAGTGTATGGTGGAGTCGGCCTGGAGCGAACGGCCTTCGCCCGGGAGCCGAACCTGCGCCTCCGGACGGTCGCGCCCAGCCCGGGCGTCCACCGGGACTCGATCGTGACCGACGAGTGGCTCGCCTGGCTCGAGCGGCGGGACCCCGTGCGCCCCTTCTTCGGATTCCTGTACTACGACGCCCCGCAGGCCAAGGCGCCTCCCGACGACTACCCCCCGGTCGTCGCCGTCCCGCCGGAAGCGTCGAAGCAGCAGCACTTGTCCGCACGGTACCTGACCGCCGTGCACTACGTCGACTCCCTGGTCGGACGCGTGTTCGACGATCTGGAGCGGCGTGCGCTCCGCGAGCGTACCGTTGTCATCGTCACGTCCGATCACGGCATGGAGTTCGACGAAAATGGGCTGGGCTTCACGGGGCACGGCACCGCCTACAGCGAATATCAGATGCACACGCCGCTTCTGGTGCGCTGGCCGGGACGGCCGGCGGAGCGCGTCGGACGCCGAACCTCTCACAGCGACGTGGCGCCGACCCTGCTCGCCGAACTCTTCGGCTGTTTGAATCCGCCATCCGACTACGCCAGCGGCCATAGCCTTTTCTCCGAGACCTCGTGGGCGTGGCTCATCGCCGGAAGCTATAGCGACTTCGCCCTCATCGAGCCAGACCAGGTCACCGTGGTGTACGACACCGCCTACGAGGTCCGCGATGGGGGCTATCGTCTTGTCCCGCGTCCACGGCTCCGGCGCGACGTCCTGCGGGCCGCGCTGCGCGAGATGAGCCGATTCTACCGGTAGTCCGACGGATGGACTCGCGGCCACAGGTTTGCTTACCGAAAGCGCCTACCCCCGCTCAGCCTCGCTCCATCGTCTGCTTCATGACCGCCATGCCCTGGTCGATCATGGCCTGGATGTAGACGGCCACCTTGTTCGGCAGCAGGTCGGCGACCCAGACGATCCGACTCCGCCCCTCGCCCTCGGCGAAGATCTGGAGCGAAGCGTTGTGGTGCGTGAGCCGCGGGCTGCCCACCACCGCCCAGGCGAGGCGGCGCGCCTCGTCGTCGACGTCGACGATGAGCTCGCGCGCCACTTGGCCGTTGCCGAAGGTGACCACGCGGGCGCCCTCTTCCATGCGCGTGTCGACGACGAAGCCGGGCGCCAGGCGCTCGTGCACCGCGCCCACGTCGCGCACCGCGTCCCATATCGTCTCGGGGCGCGCATTCACCTGAACTTCCTTTCTGATCGACGCCATTTGTTTTCTCCTTTGAACCCCGGGACCCCTCACCCGGCCCTCTCCCCAGAGGGGGGAGGGAGTGATCAGAGACGCCGGCGGGCGATACCGGGGTAGTCGAGCACCAGGCCGTCGCGGTCCGCGGCCAGCTCGGCGGTGAAGTCAGAATCGATCGCGCGAAACCGCCAGCGCGTCCCATCGGCACCGCGCTCGAGCAGCGTGTACTCCTGCCGGGTCGCCTGGATGGTCAGCTCGGGCAGCGCCACCCAGGCCACCTCGATGACCACCGGCTGGCCGATGACCGCGTCGGCGAGCCGCCGCATCGGCAGCGTATTGGTGAAGGGCGAGGGATAGATGTCGATGTCCACGCAACCGTCGAGCGGCAGCGGCGCGCCGGTAGCCGTGTCGGCCCAGCGCCCGCCACCGTCGGCGCGGATGTCGAGGACGCGCGGTGGCTGCTCGAGCAGCTCGATCCGCGCGCGCCTGACCTTCCAGCCCTCGTCGCACTCGACCACGTAACGCGCGCGGAACGGCCGGCCAGCGTCGTCGACCGCAACGATCAGGCTGTCCGCGGAAACCGCGCCCGGCTCCAGGGTGAGCCGCAGGTGCTCGAGCCCGCGGCCCTCCCAGGCCGCCCAGAGCGCGTCGAACGTGGCCATGCGGGAATCATCCCAGAACGAGCCAGGGCGTGCTGGCGGGATCCGGACCCGATCGGTGACGGCGTCCGAAAATCGCCAGACGGGAGCCCCTCGCCTGCGGGATCATGTCCCCATGGACCTGGATCCCCACGCCTGTTACCGGGCCATCTCCACCCGCGACGCCCGCTTCGACGGGCGCTTGTTCATCGGCGTGAAGACGACCGGCATCTACTGCCGCCCGATCTGCCCCGCGCGGACGCCCAGGCGCGAGAACCTCCTCTTCTTCCCGTCGGCGGCCGCCGCCCAGGAGGCGGGCTTCCGCCCGTGCCTGCGCTGCCGGCCCGAGGCCGCGCCGGATCTCGGGGTCTGGCGCGGGACATCGAACACCGTGTCGCGCGCGCTCGCCCTGATCGAGAAGGGCGGGCTGGACGACGCCGACGTGGAGGCCCTCGCCGAGCGGCTGGGGGTGGGCGAGCGCCAGCTGCGCCGACTCTTTCGCCGGCATCTGGGCGCCTCGCCGATCGCGGTGGCGCAGACGCGCCGCGTGCTCCTGGCCAAGCACCTGATCCACGAGACGCGCCTGCCGATGGGAGAGGTCGCCCTCGCCGCGGGCTTCGGCAGCATCCGCCGCTTCAACGAGACCTTCCAGCGGCTCTTCGGCCGGCCGCCAAGCACGCTGCGACGCGCGACCGCGGCCGGCCCAACCGGAGAGGTCGCGATCCTGCTGCCCTATCGCCCGCCCTATGATTGGCCGGCGATGCTCGCGTTCCTCCGGGCTCGCGCGATTCCCGGCGTCGAGACGGTGTCGCGCGACGGCTACGCGCGCACGATCGAGATCGCCGGCGCGCACGGGACGGTCGCGGTGCGTCCCATCGCCGGCAATGCCCTGCGCGCGACGATCCAGTTCCCGCAGCTCTCCGCGCTCCCCACGATCGTCGCGCGCCTGCGGCGCGTCTTCGACCTCGCCGCGGACCCGGAGGTGATCGGGGCTCACCTCTCGGAAGATCACGTGCTCGCCCCGCTGGTGGCCGCGCGGCCGGGGCTGCGGGTCGCGGGCGCCTGGGACGGCTTCGAGCTCGCGGTGCGCGCGGTGCTCGGTCAGCAGATCACGGTGGTGGCGGCGGTGAAGCTCGCGGCGAAGCTGGTCGCGGCCTACGGCAAGCCCCTGTCCGGCGCGACCCCGGTGTCCGATGGGCTGACCCACGTATTCCCCGGCCCCGAGCGGCTCGCTGTCGCCGACCTGTCGAGCCTGGGCGTCGTCCGGACGCGCGCGGCGGCACTGGTCTCCCTCGCCCGCGCGGTGGTGGCCGATCCGGAGATCTTCGGCCCCCGGCGCAGCCTCGAGGAGGCGATCCTCAAGCTCCGCGCCCTCCCCGGGGTTGGTGAGTGGACCGCCCAGTACATCGCGATGCGCGAGATGCGCGAGCCCGACGCCTTCCCCGCCGCCGATATCGGGTTGATGCGGGGCCTGATGCGCGCGATGGTCGATCGGAAGGGGCGGCGGCCGAGCCCCCGCGAGCTGCTCGCCCGGGCGGAGCGCTGGCGGCCCTGGCGCGCCTACGCCGCGCAACACCTGTGGGCGTCCCACGGGTTGAGCTATGATCGCCGGGGAGCCCCTGATGGTCCACCTCCTCTACGGTCGCGGCACGATCCCGGTCTCGCCGCCGGCCGGCTGCGTGCCGACGGTGATCCAGAAGCGCGCGATGCCCGTGTTGGCCGAGCCGCGCGCCGCCGTCGAGCGGGCGCTGGCCGCGCCGGTCGGCACCGCGCCCTTGCGCGAGCTCGCCCGCGGTAAGCGCTCGGCCTGCATCCTCATCTGCGACATCACCCGGCCGGTGCCGAACGGCCTCTTCCTGCCGTCGCTGATCCGGACCCTCCTCGACGCGGGGGTGCCGCGCTCGGGCATCACGGTCCTCGTCGCCACCGGGCTCCATCGCCCGAACGAGGGGCCGGAGCTGGCCGAGCTGGTCGGCGACCCGTGGGTGCTCGAGACCGTGAACGTCCTCAACCACGACGCCACCGTCGACGCCGACCACATCCTGCTCGGCCGCACCCCGGTGCACCAAACCGTGGTGCGCCTCGACCGGCGGCTGGTCGAGGCCGAGCTCAAGATCGCCACCGGCCTGGTGGAGCCGCACTTCATGGCCGGCTGGTCGGGCGGCCGGAAGGTGATCGCCCCCGGCGTGGCCCATGCAGAGACGATCACCACCTTCCACAACTCCGCCTTCATGGCGCACCCGCGCGCGGCCAACTGCGTGCTGGACGGCAACCCGCTGCACGAAGAGCAGCTCGCCATCGTGGCGATGCTGGGCGGCGCGCTGGCGCTGAACACCGTGATCGACGACCAGCGGCGGCTCGCCTTCATCAACTTCGGCGAGGTCGTGCGGAGCCACCTGGAGGCGGTGGAGTTCGGACGAGGCTACGCGCAGGTGTCGGTGAGCCGGCGCTTTCGCACCGTGGTCACGAGCGCGGCCGGGTATCCGCTGGACAAGACCTACTACCAGACCGTGAAGGGCATGGTGGGCCCGCTCGACATCCTGGAGCCGGGCGGCGATCTCATCGTCGCCTCCGCCTGCTCGGAGGGGATGGGCTCGAAGCACTATGTGGAGGCGCAGCGGCGGCTCGTCGACCTCGGCGCCGACGGCTTCGCGTCGAGCATCGAGCACAAGCTCCACGCCGACATCGACGAGTGGCAGACCCAGATGCAGCTCCGGCCCATGCGGGTCGGCCGCGTGCGCCTCTACACCGACGGCCTGGACGAGCTGGACGCGGGGCTGACCGGGGTGGAGCACGTCCCGGATCTGACCGGCGCCGTCGCGGAGAGCATGGCGCGCCACCGTGATCCCCACGTGGCCTTCGTGCCCGAGGGGCCGTACGTGGTGCCGGTTCACGAGGAGGCGTGATGTTCGACGCGGTCATCGTCGGGGCCGGATTCGCCGGCCTGTACATGCTCCACCGCCTGCGCGGGCTGGGGCTCTCGGCAAAGGTCTACGAGGCGGGCAAGGGCGTCGGCGGCACCTGGTACTGGAACCGCTACCCGGGCGCCCGCTGCGACGTCGAGAGCATGGATTACTCCTACTCCTTCTCGGATGAGCTCCAGCAGGAATGGCGCTGGACCGAGCGGTACTCGGCCCAGCCCGAGATCCTGAAGTACATCAACCACGTGGCGGACCGCTTCGACCTGCGCCGCGACATTCAGCTGGAAACGCGGGTGAAGTCGGCCGTCTTCGACGAGGCGACGAACCGGTGGACGATCGAGACCGACCGCGGGGAGCGCGTGTCGGCGCGGTTCTGCGTCATGGCGACGGGCTGCCTGTCCGACGCCCAGGTGCCCGACTTCAAGGGCCTCGAGAGCTTCGAGGGCAAGTGGTACCACACCGGTCACTGGCCGCACGAAGGCGTCGACTTCACCGGCCAGCGGGTCGGAGTCATCGGGACCGGCTCCTCCGCCATCCAGTCGATCCCGATCATCGCCAGGCAGGCGAGCCACCTCTTCGTCTTCCAGCGAACGCCGAACTACAGCATGCCCGCCCAGAACGCGCCGCTCGACCCGGAGTACGAGCAGCGGGTGAAGGCGAGCTACGCCGAGTTCCGGCGGCAGGCCCGCGAGTCGCGCGTCGGCTTCGTCATCGAGCGGAGCGGCGATTCCGCGCTTGCGGTGCCCCCGGCGGAGCGGCAGCGCGAGTACGAGAACCGCTGGCGCCGTGGCGGGCTCGGCTTCTCGGCCGCGTACACCGATCTGCTCATCAGCAAGGATGCGAACGACACCGCCGCCGAGTTCTTCCGGGCGAAGATCCGGGCCATCGTCCGCGACCCGTCGCTCGCCGAGCTCCTGTCGCCCCAGGACTATCCCCTGGGCACCAAGCGCCTCTGCGTCGACACCGGCTACTACGCGACCTTCAACCGGGACAACGTCACGCTGGTCGACGTCCGCAAGGTCCCGATCGAGGCGATCACCCCGCAGGGGGTCCGGACCCGGGACGCCGAGTACGCGGTCGACCGCATCGTCTTCGCGACCGGCTTCGACGCGATGACGGGCGCCTTGCTCAACATCGACATCCGCGGGCGGGGCGGTCGGAGACTTCAAGAGAAGTGGGCCGCGGGGCCGCGCACCTATCTCGGCATCGCCATTGCCGGCTTCCCCAATCTCTTCACGATCACCGGTCCCGGCAGCCCCTCCGTGCTCAGCAACATGATCGTGTCGATCGAGCAGCACGTCGACTGGATCGGCGACTGCATCACCTACCTGCGCGCGCACGACCGCGAGCGGATCGAGGCCACTCCGGAGGCGGAAGAGGCGTGGGTTGCCCACGTCAACGAGGTGGGGAACATGACCCTCTACCCGCTGGCGAAATCCTGGTACATGGGCGCGAACATCCCCGGGAAGCCTCGCATCTTCATGCCCTACATCGGCGGCGTCGGCCTCTACCGGCAGAAGTGCGACGAGGTCGCGGCGAAGGGCTACGAAGGGTTCGCCCTCACCGCCGGCTAGTTGCCCGGCCCCAACGGCTCTCACGGCGGCTCGCGCGGCCGGCCTTGCGATCCCTGTCGATTTGGCGCCGCGAGATGCTGGCCGGCGCCGGGCACGGTGGCCAACCTTACCTGTGGCCTCCTCGTCGACTAGAAGCGATGCGGGGAAGGAGCTGAGATGAAGTTCCTGTGCTTGATCTGTGCCGAGGCCGTGATGGAGCAGCTGCCGAAGGCAGATGCGGACAAGCATTTCCAGGAGTACGTCGAGTTCACCGAGCGCATCAGGACCAGCGGCCACTTCGTCGGGGCGAACCGGCTGAAACCCCCCAAGACCGGGACGACGGTCCGCGTGCGCGACGGCAAGGTCCGGACCACCGACGGACCCTTCGCCGAGACCGGCGGCTACTACCTCATCGAGGCCAGGGACGTGAACGAGGCGATCCAGGTGGCCGCGAGGATTCCCGGGGCCCGACTCGGCTGTGTCGAGGCGCGACCGGTCGCGGACGACCCCCAGACGCTCGCGCTCGGGCTCGACGGGCCGCCCGCCTCAAACTAGCCGGCCGTCCCGCCCCGTCAGCGCGAAGCGCATCAGAACCATCCACCTGGCGCCGTCGAAGGCGGTGATGGCGATCTCGTCGACGGTGAACTCCTGGCCCTCGTGTTGCCAGCCCGCCTCCCAGAAATCGCGGCCGCGCCGCGACGTCCTCGGATGGACGAGGGTCACGTGGGGTGGAAACGTGGCGGCGCGGAACGGAGGGTGAAGGACGGCCTCGCGCATTCTCCGATAGCCACCGTCGATGTCCTCGACCCCCAGATAGACCCCCTCCTCGGGCCGCGCGAAGCACGCGACACCGCCCAACCGAAGCCGAAACGGCGGCATGCGGGTGCAGGCCGTTCCCAGGCGCTCGACAAGCAGATCGATCAGCGGGGCTTCCTGTGGATAGGCGAGCGTCACGTGCGCCGCGATCTGGGTCGCCATCTCGGGGTCCCATGCGCGGCGGATCGCCTCGATCGGCCCGGCCGCTTCCGGGGCGACGAAGATCGTGGCGTGGTGCTCGCGGTGGCCGGTCATCCTTCGCCAAACCGCGCCAGCGCGGCGCGAAACAGCTGCAGGTAGTCAGGGTGGGCCAGGACGAGGCTCCGCGCCTCGTCGAGCCTCACCCACCGTAGCTCAGAGTGCTCAACACCGTGCAGCTGTGGCTCGCCCGTCCACCCCCTGACCACGAACATGTGGTATCGGGCGTCTCCGTGCTCGGCCGGCCGGGGCTCCCCGAGGACGGCCACTTCCTCGAAGACCTGCGCCGCAATGCCGAGCTCCTCATGAAGCTCGCGGACGAGGGTCCCGGCGGGAGCCTCATTCTCGTGGCAGTGTCCGCCGGGGACATCCCACACCGCCGGATAGAACGCCCGATCATCCGAGCGTTTGGCCACGAGGAGCGTCCGGCCGCGAACCAACAGGCCACCGGCGCAGGTTCTCATCCGGTCCACCTCTCCTCGTCCGCGGCTAGCTCGAGAAGAACTCCAGCATCAGCCGATTGACCTCGGGGGCGTTCTCGTAGGCCGACCAGTGGCCGGCCTTGGGAATGCGGTGCAGGTCCAGCGCGCCGACCGCCTCGCGGATCTCGCCGATCAGGAGATCGGCGGGGCGGAACGCGGAAGCGTCGCGCTCGCCCCAGAGAAGCCGGATCCTGCAGCCGAGCGAAGCGAGATCGCCAAGGAGCGTCCCGCCGCCGCTGACCTTCCGGCTATCGAAGCGGGTTCTCCGCACGCACTCCACCTGGATGTCGACCGTCTCCTCGCTCACGCTCGCCTCATCGCTCAGCATGTTCACCAGCAGGTTGTGGCGGCAGATCTCGCGGAAGAGCCGCTCGTCGCCGCCGGCTTCCCGGTAACTGCGGATCGGCCGCTCCCCGAAGCGGCGCATCGGGAAGCCGCCGGGGGAGACGAGGCAGAGATGCGTGACCCGCGGGCCGAGCCGCCTGGCGAGGTTGGCCGCGATGGCCCCGCCGAAGGAGAAGCCCGCGAAGCGCAGCGGGGCGTCGCCCGGGAGCATCTCGAGGATCAGCTCGTGGACGAGGTCGAGGTACGCGGGACCCGTCGTCTCTCGCGCGACCGGCGCGGAGTCGCCGTAGGACGGGTGATCGAGCGCGTGCACCGTGAAGCGCTGGGCCAGGGGCCCGACGTTGCGGATCCAGTGCTTCCACGAGCCCATGCCGCCGTGAAAGAGCACGAGGTGAGGTCCTTGGCCGGACCGGTGCGCCGCCATCCGGGGAGGGGTCAAGCGAGCTTAGATCGGACCCGCTCGGCGAAGAGGACCATCTGCTCGTCGAGGTCGGGGCCGTCGGACGCCAGGAACTCGATCACCAGGTGCTCGACGGCGCAGCCGGCCAGCTCGTCGATCCGCTCGATCAAGGCGGCCGGCTCACCCACGAGCACGCTCCCGCCTCGGATGGAGGTCCCCGCGGGCCGGCCCGGCCGCAGCACGCCGAGGTCGTTGCGCAGCGCCACCGTCGGGGGCACCGCGCGGCCGCGGGCCTGGCAGAGCCGGGCCAGCTCGGCCCGCCCGGCGCGCAGTTCCTCCGGCGAGCGATTGATGGGATGCCAGGCGGCCCCGATCTCGGCGGCGCGGCGCAGCGAGGCGCGGCCGTGGCCGCCGACCCAGATCGGCGGGTGCGGTTTCTGTAGCGGCTTGGGCTCGAAGTGCAGGCCGCTGAACTGCGTGTACTTGCCCGCGAACGACGGCGCGGGGCTGGTCCAGAGCGCGCGCATCGCGGCCAGATACTCGTCGGTCATGGGGCCGCGCTCCGCGAAGGGCACCCCCAGCATGGCGCTCTCCTCGGCCATCCAGCCCGCGCCGATGCCGAGCACCACTCGCCCGCCGCTCAACGCGTCGAGCGTGGAGACCATCTTGGCGGTGACCACCGCGTTGCGGTAGGGGACGATGAGCACGGTGGTACCGAGGCGCACCCGGCTGGTCGCTCCCGCCACCACCGCGAGGGTCACCAGCGGGTCATAGATCGCCTCGCCGATCCGGTCGACGTTGGCGTTCGGCACCACGACGTGGTCGCTGACCCAGACCGAGTCGTAGCCCAGCTGCTCGGCCCGCACCGCGGTGTGCCGGATGATCTCCGGCGTGGCCAGGTGCCGGCAGTTGGGGAGCCAGACGCCGACGTGCATCAGCGGTTCAGGTAACGCAGCGGCAGCCCCGGACGCGGCCACTCGAACGAGACGAGCGTGCCGCCCATGGACAGCGTCGCGTACGCGGTGCGAAGGTCCTTGCCGCCGAAGCAGACATTGGTGACCATCATGTCTGGGAGCAGGTGCTGATCGACCCGGCTGCCGTCCGGCCAGATGTCGCTCACCGCGCCCGTGATCAGGGTGGCCACGCAGATGTGCCCCTCGCCGTCGACGGCCAGCGAATCGAACATCTGATAACCGCCGAGCCCGGTGACGACCGTCCCCTTCTCGCCGCGATACGGGCCGTTCGCGGACTCGATCTGGCCAGGCCCCGAGAGCTGGAAGGACCAGCAGCGCGCGGTCGGCGTCTCGACCACGTAGAGCGTCCGCTCGTCTGGCGAGAGCCCGATCCCGTTCGGGCGCTCCAGGGGAAAGATCGCCTCGCGGATCAAAGAGCCGTCGGCCTTGGCGTAGTAGACGACGCCGCGGTCGCCGTCGCGCTCGCGCGTCTTGCCGAGGTCGGTGAACCAGAAGCCGCCCGCGCCGTCGAACACTAGGTCGTTCGGCCCGCGGAGCCGCTGGCCGTCGCAGCGGTCGTAGAGCGTGTCGAACTTGCCGGTCTCGGGGTCGACGACCTGGATGCTGCCGGTCGTGTAGTCGTCCGCCTGCAGGACCGGAAACAGCTTGCCCGGTCGCTCCACGAACTTGAGCCCGCCGTTGTTGGTCACGTAGATCTTGCCGCCCGGGCCCATCGCGGCCCCGTTCGGTCCACCCCCGAGCTTCGCGACCACGTGGATCTTGCCGTCGGCGGTGACGCGTGAGAGGGTGCGGCGCTCGATCTCGACCAGGACGACGGAGCCGTCCGGCATGGCCACCGGGCCCTCGGGGAAGCGCAGCCCCGAGGCGATCTGCTTGAAAGCGGGCTTGAGGGTCGCCATCACGATTGGGCCTGACGCATGAGTCGAGCGCAGCGGTCGAGCGCGGGGAGCACCTCGGCGGCCTTCGCGGGGGCCAGGTTGAAGAGGACGCGCGCGACGCCCGCGTCCTGATAGCGCTTGATGAGATCGCCATCCTCGGCCACGCCGAAGACGGTGATCGGCAGCGTCGCCGGATCGCGCCCGGCCTCGACCGCCATCCGGCGGAATTCGGGCAGCAGGCCGAGCACGTCGCCGTAGGCGGGTCGGCGCGCGTGCGGCACCCAGCCGTCTCCATAGGAGATGGCCCGGCGCGCCCCGTAGGGGAAGGCACCCCCCACGATCACCGGCGGGTGCGGTTTCTGCACCGGCTTGGGCCAGGTCATCATGGGCGGGAACTTCACGAACTCGCCGGTGTACTCGGGCTTCGATCTGGTCCAGATGGCCTTCATCGCCTCGACGCGCTCCTGCATCACCCGGAAGCGCGCCTTGAACTCGGTGCCGTGGTCGGCCATCTCCTCGGCGTTCCAGCCCGCACCGATCCCGAAGAGGAAGCGCCCGCCCGAGACCTGGTCGAGGCTCGCCACCGCCTTGGCGGTCTGGATCGGGTCACGCTGGACGATCAGACATACCCCGGTGGCCACCTGCAGCGTCGTGGTCGCCGCCGCGGCCGCGGCGAGGGTGACGAACGGGTCCATCACGTCGTAGTACTTCTTGGGCAGCTCGCCGCCCTGTGGGAAGGGCGACGACCGTGAGAGCGGGATATGCGAGTGCTCCGGCGCCCAGAGCGAGCCGAAGCCGCGCTCCTCGAGCGCCCGGCCGAGCGCCGCCGGCCCGATCGAGTAGTCGGTGAAGAAGATCGCCGCGCCGAAGTCCATGTCGTCTCCCCTCTGGTACCCGCGCGAATCTACCGCCGTCGGCCGGGCCGGTCAACCGTGCTAGGATGCCGGCGCGTACGCGATCTCCTCAGGAGGACACCATGACATCGAAGTTCATGGCTCGGCTGGTGCTGGCGCTTGCCTCGGGCGCGCTGTTCTCGCTGCCCACGGGCGTCTCCGCCCAGGAAGTGATCCGGATCGGCTGCCCGACCAAGACCTATTTCCCGACCATCCTCGCCACGGTGGCGAAGGAGAAGGGACTGTTCGAGAAGGAGGGTCTCCGCCCCGAGATCACCATCTACCGCGGCGGCGGGGAGACCTTCGAGGCGATCGCGGCAAACTCGGCCGATCTGGGCCCGGTGGCGGTTCCCCTCGTCGCCACGTCGCGCAAGCGCGGGGTCCTCACCAGGATCGTCGGCGGCAACGGCGACGAGTGGTCGGGGTGGATCCTCGGGGTGAGGACGGCGTCGCCGGTGAAATCGGCCAAGGAGCTGGACGGCAAGAAGGTCGGCATCACCTCCGCCGGCTCTGGGACCGACACCCTCGCGCTCTGGGCGCAGGCCGAGCACAAGGTCACCTTTCAGCGCGTGGGGGTCGGCGGGGGTGGGCTCGTGCCGAACCTGTTCAACGACAACCTGGCCGCCGCGGTGATCTACTCTCCGCTCAGCTACCAGGTCGTCTCCGAGGGGAAGGTGCGCGTCCTGATCGACTTCGCCACCGCTATGCCGCCCAACCTGATCGGCGGCTGGACCGCGACCGAGAAGAACCTCACCGAGCGGCGCCCCTTCATCCAGAAGGGGTTGAACGCCCTCTACGGGGCGCTGGAATACATGCGCAACAATCCGGACTACGCGATCAAGACCATCGCCAGCAACAACGAGCTGCCGATCGAGATCGCCAGGATGGAGTACGAGAAGACCTTCCTGCGGCTCTCTCGCGACGGGAAGATGGCCCTCGCCTCGGTGGAGAAGGCCATGGAGCTGGCCGCCGCAAGCGGGGTGAAGGACATGGCGCCCGCCGCCGACGTGTTCATGAACATGCCGATCAGCCCGACCAAGCCGTAGGGAGCGCGCGATGCGGCGGCACGAACGGGTGATCGTCGCCGCCTTCGTCCTCGGGCTCTTCGGCCTCTGGGAGGCGCTGGCCCGCCTGGGACGGCTCGACGCGAGCCTGGCCCCCGCGCCGAGCACGATCCTGGAGGCGCTGATGCGCCTCCTGAAGCGGCCGGAGGTGCTCACGAGCCTCGGGGTCACCGCGTGGGAGGCGGTCGCCGCCTTCCTCATCGCGGTGCCGGTGGGTCTCCTGATCGGCTTCACCCTCGCCGAGGTACCGGTGCTGGGGGCGCTGTTCCGGCCCCTCGTCAACTTCCTCTTCGGAGTGCCCAAGTCGATCTTCCTGCCGGTGTTCATCCTGATGTTCGGGGTGAGCATCCCCCAGAAGATCGCCTTCGGGGTGTTCACCACGATCTTCGTGCTCATCGTGGGCGGCGTCGCCTCGGTCCAGTCGGTGCCCCGCGAGCTGGTCACGGTCAGCCGCGTGTACGGGGCCGACCGGTGGCAGATCGTCCGGGAGATCTACCTGCCCGCGATGGCGCCGATCCTGCTCGAGTCGGCGCGCCTCGGCCTGGTCTTCAACATCACCGCGGTGCTCCTGTGCGAGATCTACGGCGCACGCGACGGCATCGGCTACCGCATCGCGGCGTGGGGCGAAAATCTCCAGATGCCGCAGCTCTACGCCGCCCTCGTCATCGTGGCGGCGGCCGCGGTGGCGGTCAACGAGGCGCTGCGGCGGCTCGAGGCCCGGCTTGGCTTCTGGAGGGAGCAGTCGTGACCCGTGCTCTCGTCGCCATCCAAGGCGTGTCGCAGCACTTCGGCGTGGACGGCGCGAGCGTTCCCGCGCTCGAGGACATCGATCTGGAGGTCCCGGATGGCCAGTTCGTCTCGGTGGTCGGCCCCAGCGGCTGCGGCAAGTCCACGCTCCTCTCGCTCGTCGCCGGGCTCCGCCTGCCCTCGCGTGGCGCGGTGCGGTGCGACGGCGAGCTGATCACCGCGCCGATGCCGCGCAAGGTGGGGATGATCTTCCAGGAGGCCAACCTCCTGCCCTGGCTCTCCGCGGTCGACAACGTGGCCTTCCCGCTGAAGCTGCGCCGTGTGCCGAAGCGAGAGCGGCTGGAGGCGGCGGCCCGCATGCTGGAGCTGACCGGCCTCGCCGGGTTCGAGGATCGGCTGCCCCATCAGCTCTCGGGCGGCATGAAGCAGCGGGTGGCGATCGCCCGGGGCCTCGTGCAGAACCCGGCGGTGCTGCTGATGGACGAGCCCTTCGCGTCCCTCGACGAGCAGACGCGCATGGTGCTGGGCGACGAGCTGCTGCGCATCTGGTCGGAGACGCGCAAGACCGTGCTCTTCGTGACCCACAGCCTCCACGAAGCGGTGTACCTCGCCGACCGCGTCGTCGTCCTGAGCGCCCGGCCCGGCCGCGTGGTGGACGACGTGCTCGTGGACCTTCCCCGCCCGCGCAGCTTCGCGATGACCACGGGCGAGCGCTTCGGGGTCCTGAAGGACCGCATCTGGCAGCACATCAAGCACGCGGAGCGGAGATGACCTGGCCCGAGCGCCACCTTCGCCTGAGCCAGGCCGCGCTCTACTTGGCAATCCTGGCCGCCTGGGAGCTGCTGCCGCGCGGGGGCGTGATCCCGCGCCTGTTCGTGCCGCCGCTCAGCGAGGCGCTCGGGACACTCGTCGCCGACCGCCGCGAGTACCTGGGCAGCCTGCCCACCACCTTCGGCGAAATCCTCGTCTCCTACGTCCTCGTCTGCGGCGGCGGCATCGCCATGGGCCAGCTCATCGGCTCGTCGCTCACCGCGCGACGCATGCTGCTGCCGGTGCTCCGCTCGGCCTACGCGGTGCCGCTGGTCGTGCTCTACCCGGTCATGATGGTCTGGTTCGGCCTCGGGTCCGAATCGAAGATCGCCTTCGCCTCCATCTACGCCTTCATCCCCACCATGCTGACCGCGGTAGCCGGCGTCGCCGCGCTCAGTCCGGCCCTCGGCGAGACCGCCCGCGCCTTCGGGGCCACCCGCGCCCAGCAGATCCTCTACGTCTCCCTGCCCGCGAGCCTGCCCTCCATCGTGGCCGCGCTGCGGCTCGGAGGCGCGCTCGTGATCGTGGGGGTGATCGTGGCCCAGATGCTGGGCGCGGCCGACGGCCTCGGTTATCTGATCACGCGCCACCGGACGCTGCTGAACAGCCCCGGGGTCTACGCCGGCATCGTGCTCGTGCTGGGGATCACCGGGATGCACGAGATCCTTCTTCGCCGCCTGGAGCGCAAGGTGGCGGCTTACCGGCAGTCCTGACGGAGGCACCGCGATGCCGCAGCACGCGCTCACGACCACGGTGGTCGGCAGCTACCCCCAGCCCGACTGGCTCGTCGATCGGGCGCTGCTGTCGAAAGGCGTCCCGCGGGTACGCCTGGAGGCGATGTGGCGGGTGCCGGAGGCCTTCCTCGAGCAGGCGCAGGACGACGCCACCATCGTCGCGATCCGCGAGATGGAGCGGGCCGGGATCGACATCATCAGCGACGGTGAGATCCGCCGCGAGAGCTACTCGAACCGGTTCGCGACCGCGCTGGACGGAGTGGACGCGGCGAACCCCGGGGTCATCAAGGATCGCAACGGCAATGAGACGCGCGTGCCGCGCGTGGTCGGCCGGATCCGGCGCGCGCGGCCGGTCGAGCTGCGCGACATGCAGTTCCTCCGACGCAACACGGATCGCCCGGCCAAGATCACCCTGCCCGGCCCCTTCACCATGGCCCAGCAGGCCCGGAACGAGTTCTACCGCGACGTGGAGGAGTTGGCCATGGACCTCGCCGAGGCGGTCAACGCGGAGGCGCGGGAGCTCCAGGCGGCGGGGGCGGACGTCATCCAGCTCGACGAGCCGTGGCTCCGCAACGACCCCGAGGGCGCCAAGCGCTACGCGGTGCCCGCGATCAACCGGGCTCTCGCCGGGCTCACCGTGCCGACCGCGCTCCACCTCTGCTTCGGCTACGCGGCGGTGGTGAAGCACCAGAAGCCCACCGGCTACTCGTTCCTCCCCCAGCTCGCGGAGACCATCGCCGCCCAGATCTCCATCGAGGCGGCCCAGCCCAAGCTGGACCTGGGGGTGCTCAGCGATCTGGCCGGCAAGCAAATCATTCTCGGCGTGATCGACCTGGGCGACCCGGCGGTGGAGACGGTGGAGCAGGTAGCGACGCGCATCCGGGCCGGGCTCACCCGCGTGACGCCCGACCGCCTCATCCTCGCGCCCGATTGCGGGATGAAGTACCTCCCGCGCGAGACCGCGTTCGGCAAGCTCAAGGCCCTCAGCGACGGCGCGCGCGCCGTCCGGGCGCAGATCTCCTAAGGAGGACGACATGGCCGCCAGCGTGCTGCTGCTCGACGATCCGCTCCCCGGTGTCCGGCGCCTGACCCTGAACCGCCCCGAGAAGCGCAACGCGCTCAACAACGAGCTGCGTGGCGCGATCCTCGACGCCCTGAAGGCGGCCGACGCGGATGCCTCCGTCAAGGTCTCGATCCTGCGCGGCGCCGGCCCGGCCTTCTCGTCCGGCTACGACCTGTCGGCGGACAACACGGTGGGCCAGCCCTTCTATTCACCCGGCGGCCCCGGACAGTGGGCGCGGCACGTGGTGGACGGCTGGTTCACGATCTGGGATCTCGCCAAGCCGGTCGTCGCCCAGGTGCACGGCTACTGCCTGGCCGGTGGCAGCGAGCTGGCCGCCTGCTGCGACCTGGTCTACGTCGCGGAGGACGCGCGGATCGGCTACCCGCCGACGCGCTTGATGAGCCCGCCGGACAACCAGTTCCACCCGTGGCTCATGGGCATGCGCACCGCGATGGAGATGTTCCTCACCGGCGACGCGATCAGCGGCACGGACGCGGCGGCCAAGGGATTCGCCAACCGCGCCGTCCCGGCCGCCGAGCTCGAGAAGACGGTGCTCGGCGTGGCGGAGCGCATCGCCTTAGTGCCCACCGAGCTCGCCCAGATCAACAAGCGCGCGGTCCACCGCGCGATGGAGATCATGGGGCTGCGCGCCGCCATCCGAGCGGGCACCGAGCTCCAGGCGCTCGCGTTCTCCACCGCGGCGAGCCAGGCCTACCGCGCGCAGTTCAGGCGCGACGGCGCCAGCGTGCGCGACCTGCTGAGCCAGCGCGACGCCGCCTTCGGCGACTACCGAGAGCGCGACAAGAAGACCTAGCCTGCGTCACTACCCTCGCCGCCGGAGGGGGAGCGGGGGGCGGGGTCGTGCTAGGCCGGTCCCACGAAGCCGATGTAAACGCCGCCGGCGTGCTCCGGCCGCACCAGCATGGCGCGCTCGCCGGTGTTTCGCACCCCTCGAATCGGCTCCGGCAGACCGTGGTCGGCCATGGCGCGCGCGGCTCCGTCCATACTGCGGGTGCGATACAGCGCTTGGAAAGGGCCGGGCCCACGGCGGGCGAGCGCCTCCGCGGCGGGACCGGGCTCGGCGGGCTGGGCCACCCCGAGGCCGGTCGGCCCGAGATCGAACACCGCCATGTCCGCCTTGATCACCGAGCCGCGCTGGATCTTCGGCACCGGTATCCCGAGCACGCGAGCGTAGGCCTCCGCCTCGGCGGCGACGTCCCGCACCGCAACATAGGCGCGTTCCAGGCGCGCCACCCCGTTCGGGTGGCTTCCCAGCTTGACCGCCTGCGCTCTCCGCTCACGGAGCGGGGTGAGGTGCTGGAGGAAGAGCAGCGGCAGCGGATTGCGCGGGCCCAGCTGCGCCGCGCGCCAGCGAAGCTCCTGGCCGGCCGGGGTGACGCGGCCGCCCTCGAGCGGGTCGCTCACCTCGACGCCGCGGCGCCGCATCGCGGCCACGTCAGTGGCCAGGTCGTCGCTCTGGACGACCACGAAGCGGAAGCCGCCGCCGCCGGCCAGGAACTCGGCGACCTGGGCATCCGGCGAGCCGGGCTCGAGGGTGGCCGGGCGATCGGGGCGCAGACTCAACAACTCGAGATAGTCCTCGTCGTGGAAGGCGATGGCGTTGTGGGTCACCCGGCCGGTGTGGCTCCCGCCCGGATAGACGTGAAAGCCGAGGCGCGTGTAGGCCTCGATGCCGGCCGCCAGATCGGGGACGCAGATCATGAGGTGGTCGATGCGGGTCAGCATGCCGACCGTTCGCGGCCTAGCAGGCCTTGCAGGGCGGGTAGTCGCGGTTGTACACCGGCAGCTTTAGGTACTCCTCCGGCTTGTAGTTCCAGAACTGCGAGACGGCCGGGAAGGTGTGGATGACGGTGTTCTGCAGCTCGCCGCCCTTGCGCTCCACCTTGCGGACGTAGATGTTGTGGATCGGGTTGCCCCACTGGTCGAGCTTCACCGGCCCGCGGGGGGCGTCGGGGATCTCGACCTTGCGGAACGCGGCCAGGAACTTCTCGCGCTCCTCCACGTTGCCGCCCACCAGCTTCGCGGCCTCGTTGATCCAGCGCGCGCTCGTGTAGCAGGTCTCCGAGAAGTAGGATGGGACCTTGCCGTACTTCTTGCGGTAGTCCGCCACGAACTTCCGGTTCGCCGGGGTGTCGAGCGCGGCGGTGTACATGAGCGGGGTGACGTACCCGAGGGCCTCGTCGCCGAAATTGGGCAGGATCGACTCGTCGACGATCACCGCGCCCCCGATCACCGGTAGCCGCCCAACCAGGCCCGCGTCCCGGTACTGGGCCGGGAAGCGGAGCGCGGAGGCCGCGACCACGATGATGAAGGCCGCGTCCGCGTCGCGCTTGATCTGGGTGATGTACGGCGCCAGGTCGGTGGTGCCGAGCGGGGCCCAGAGCTTCTGGATGATCTGCCCTCCCGCTTCCTCGAACGAGCGCTGGAAGCCGCCGACCACCTCGTAGCCGAACGCGTAGTCGGTTCCGAACACCGCGACCTTCTTGTAGCCCAGGGTCTTGGCCACGTATTCGCCGAACGGATGCGACGGCTGGCTCCCGGTCCAGCCGAGCCGCACCACCCACTTCGACGGCTTGCGCTGGGTGAGGTCATCGGCCGCGATCACCGGGAAGATGGTGGGCATCTTGTACTCCTCGGCCTTCGGGGCGAGGGCGTACCCGATGTGTGCGAACACCTCGCCCACCACCATGTCCACGCGGTCGCTCTCGACGAACTTGCGGAACTTGGTGATCGCGGTGCCCGGGTTGCCGGCGGTGTCCTCGACGATCAGCTCGACCTTCCGGCCCGCGATCTGCTGCCCCGCCTCCTCCAGGTACATCTCGAACCCGTTCACCGTGTCCCGCCCGACCTGGGCCGCGCCTCCCGTGAGCGGCGCCAGGAAGCCGATCTTGATCGGCTTCTTCGGCTGCGCGACGGCGGGCGCCAGCACCCGGGCCGCGGTGGCCGCGACCGCGAGGATCGCGAAACCCAGGAGGACGATCGAGAAGGCGCGCGAAGTCCGCATTTCATCTCTCCGTTGAGGCGATCAAGCATGGCCGCGATGCGGCCCGATGATAGGGGCCCACCCGCCGAAGTCAAGGCTGCGGGGCGCGAGAGAGGAAGGTCTCGGTGGGCTCCGCGGCGGCCAGCCGGGAGAAGTGGCGCTTCATGCCGTTGACCTGCGCGAGGTACCGGCCGACGTCGTGGTCGCCGCACTGCTGGGCGGGGGTGAGCCGGAAGCCGCGCCGAGCGTAGCCGTCCCCTCCGCCGACGCCGCAGAGGTGGATGATTGCGGCGAGGTCCTGCTTCTGCCGGAGCGTCGCGGTGACGATCCGCCGCCGCTCCAGCGTGCGCGCCACGTCGCGATCGAGGAGGGCGGCGGTCAGCTCGACGGCGTGGCTCGGCACCACGCGGGTGTAGAGGGCGTTGAACCAGCACGCCTTCAGGTCGTGCCAGGCGCCCTGCTCGGCCACCACGTGGTCGTGGATGCAGAAGCGCTTCGCCTCGCGGAAGGTCGGGTCGGTGATCTGGTACATCCCGACCGCGCTCGACGCCGGCCGATATACCGCGAACGGGTTCCACGACACCTGCCAGCGCCAGTAGGTGCGGGCCACCGGATTGCCCGAGCCCTCGACCTGGGCGAGCGCGGCCAGCAGCTCGGGGGAGATCGTGGCGGTCGAGTGCTCGCGGAAGAGCGGCGCGTACTGCCGCCATGTCTCCGAAGGCGCCTTGGCCAGTGTGCCGCTCACCGGGAAGAACAGCTCGGTCGGCTTGCGCACCACCTGGTAGGCCCAGTTCACCGCCGACCACATCACGACGACGACGATCGCGCCCACGAGGATCCGGACCGCGAGCGGCGCCACCAGCAGCACCAGGAGGGCGCGCCGGGCCGCACGAGCGACCGGCCGGATGACCGCGCTCCGCGCGCGCCGCGCCCGCGGCTTCCGCGCGTTGGTCCCCACGACGCGTGACCGGGCCAGAACCGCCATACCTCGACTCTACACGGCCACCCGGCCTCGGAGTAGCCCCGCCCTTGCTGCGCTCAGCGCTTGGGCTTAGGGGCGCGCGAGCCCAGCTCGGCGGTGAGCAAGGCGAGGAACGCCCGGCCCGCCGCCGACAGCTCGCGCGTGCGCCGGTACATGACCCCGATGGCCCGGGGGAACGGACCCTCGGCGGGCGGGCGGGCCACCAGGGTGCGCGCGCGGATCTCGCCGGCCAGCGTGGGCGCAGGCAGGAGCGACAGGCCGAGACCCGCCTCGACCGATCGCTTGATGGTCTCGATGTTGTCGAGCTCGAGGACGTAGCTGACCCGCACGCGATGGCGGCGGAGCAGGCTGTCGACCAGGCGACGAGTCGGAATATCGCGATCGAAGCCGATGAAGGGCTGCCCGTCGAGGACGGCCAGTGGGCAGCGGGCGCGCCGGGCGATGGGGTGGCTGGGCGGCGCCGCGATGACGAGCTCGTCGTGGCCGAGCGGGACGATCTCGAGCTGCGGGCGGCGCGAGGGCAGCGCCACGATGCCGAAATCGACGTCGCCGTCGAGGCAGGCCGCGTACACCTCGTTGGTGCGCCGGTACGAGAGCCGCACGTTGACTCCGGGGTGCTGGGCCAGGCACCGCTTGATGGTGGGCGGCAGGGTGTGCAGCCCCACGCTGTAGACGGTCGCCACCCGCACCGTACCCGCCACCACGTCCGGGCGGGCCCGCACGCGCTGCTCGACCGCGGCCAGCCGCTCGAGCAGCGGCTTGACCTCGTCGTACAGGAGCCGCCCGACCTCGGTGGCCCGCGCGCCGACCCGCGGCGCCCGGTCGATCAGCCGCCGGCCGTAGCGGCGCTCGAGCGCGCGGAGCTGCTGGCTCACCGCGGATTGCGACACGAGGTTGAGCCGCGCCGCCTGCGAGAGGCTGCCGGTCTCGACCAGGTCGCAGAAGGTCTTGAGGGTCTCCCAGTGCATCCAATCATAAGTTTACCTAACTCATCGGCAAAGGCGAATGCATGTGACTAATGAAAGCCCCGGGGCTATCACTGGAGCGGGAGGCGCCCATGAGGATCCTCGTCGGGCTCTGGCGGTCGTCGGTGGGCAAGAAGGCCCTGGTGGCCGCGTCCGGGCTGCTGCTGTGGCTCTGGGTGGTCCTGCACGTGGCCGGGAACCTGACGCTCTTCTCGGGTCCCGCGACGGCGGACGGCTACGCGGCGGCTCTCCGACGCGCGCCCGCGTGGTTGTGGGCGGCCCGGGCCGGGCTGGCCGCGGCGTCGGTGGTGCACATCGCCGGCGTGGTCTCCCTCACCCGCGCGAGCCGGGCGGCGCGACCCCGCCACGAGGTCCACGCTCCCCGCCGAGCCTCGGCGCTGGCCGCGCGCAGCATGCGGATCGGCGGCGCGCTGCTCCTGGCCTTCGTCGGCTATCATCTGCTCCATCTCAGCTTCGGCGTCGTGCATCCCGGCTTCCGCCCCGGCCACGTCTACGACAACGTGGTGCTCGGGCTACGGCCCGGATGGGTGGCGGGCGCCTACGTCGCCGCGGCCGCCCTGCTCGGCCTGCACCTCTTCCACGGCCTGTGGGCCGCGGCGCGCAGCCTCGGCGTCCGGCCGGACGTGGCGGGGAGGCGCCGGCGCCCCGCGGCGGCCATGCTGTCCGCCGCGGTCGCGGCCGGCTTCGCGGCGGTGCCCATCGCGGTGCTCGCGGGGTGGCTCCGATGACCCTGCGTGATGCCGCCGCGCCCTCCGGACCGATCGCCTCCCGCTGGGAGCGCCGACGGGCCGAGCTCGAGTTGGTCGGGCCCACACGCCGGCGGCAGCACCACGTCCTCGTGGTTGGCGCGGGGCTGGCCGGCGCCTCGGCGGCGGCCACGCTGTCGGAGCTCGGCCACCGCGTGCGCTGCCTCACCTTCCACGACTCGCCCCGTCGCGCCCACAGTGTGGCCGCGCAGGGTGGGATCAACGCGGCCAAGAACTACGGCAACGACGGCGACAGCGTCGAGCGGCTCTTTCACGACACCCTCGAGGGGGGCGACTTCCGGTCTCGCGAGTCGAACGTGTATCGGCTGGCCGAGCTGTCCGCGCGCATCGTGGACCAGGCGGTGGCGCAGGGCGTGCCGTTCGCGCGCGAGTACGGCGGTCACCTCGCCAACCGATCCTTCGGCGGCGCGCTCGTCTCTCGGACCTTCTACGCGCGGGGCCAGACCGGCCAGCAGCTCCTGCTCGGCGCCTACCAGGCGCTGGCCAAGGAAGAGGCCACCGGCGGCGTCACGATGCTGGCGCGGCGGGAGATGCTCGACCTGGTCGTGGTGGACGGCCGGGCGCGGGGCCTGATCGCGCGTGACCTGGTCTCGGGCACGCTCGAGACCCACATCGCGGACGCGGTGGTGCTGGCCACCGGCGGCTACGCCAACATCTACTTTCTGTCGACGAACGGCAAGGCCTCGAATGCCACCGCGATCTGGCGCGCGTACCGGCGTGGTGCCGCCCTCGCGAACCCCGGCTTCGTGCAGTTCCATCCCACCTGCCTGCCCGCGGCCTCCGAGCATCAGGCCAAGCTCACCCTCATGTCGGAATCCCTGCGTAACGACGGGCGCCTCTGGGTGCCGATCCGACCAGGGGACGACCGGCGACCGAACGATGTCCCCGAGGTCGAGCGCGACTACTTCCTGGAGCGACGATACCCGCGCTACGGCAACCTGGTGCCGCGCGATCTGGGCTCGCGCGCGGCCAAGGCGGTGTGCGACGACGGCCGTGGCGTCGGACCTGGCCGTCGCGCGGTCTATCTGGATCTGAGCGAGGCGACGGAGCGCCTCGGCGAGGACGCGCTCCGCGACCGGTATGGCAACCTCTTCCAGATGTACGAGCACATCACCGGCGACGACCCGTTGCGGATCCCCATGCGCATCGCCCCGGCGCCCCACTACACCATGGGCGGGCTCTGGGTCGACTACGACCTGATGAGCACGATCCCGGGGCTCTTCGTCCTCGGCGAGGCGAACTTCTCCGATCACGGGGCCAATCGGCTCGGCGCGAGCGCGCTCATGCAGGGGCTGGCGGACGGGTATTTCATCCTGCCCTACACGCTGGGCGGCTACTTGGCCGGAGCGCGCCTCGCCCCGGTCGCCGAGGACTGCGCGGAGGCGCGGGCGGCACGGGCCACGGTCGAGACGCGCCTCCACCGGCTCCTGGCGCGACAGGGGCGCCGCTCCGCGAGCGACTTCCACCGCGCGCTCGGGCGCCTGCTCTGGGATGCGTGCGGGCTCGAGCGGAGCCGGCCCGGGCTCACCAAGGTGATCGAGGAGGTGGCCGCGCTCCGCGACGCGTTCTGGGAGGACGTGATGGTGCCCGGCGATGGCCGCGAGCTGAACCAGGAGCTCGAGCGCGCAGGGCGGGTCGCCGATTTCCTGGAGCTGGGCGAGCTGATGTGCCGCGACGCGCTGGCGCGCGAGGAGTCGTGCGGCTGTCACTTCCGCGTCGAGCATCAGACGGAGGACGGCGAGGCCCGGCGCGACGACCAGGTCTTCTCGCACGTGGCCGCGTGGGTGCCCGGCGCGCCCGGGCGAGGCTCCGAGCGCCTGGTGGAGCCGCTCGCCTTCGAGACCATGGCGCCGAGCGAGCGGTCGTACCGGTGAAGGCCACCTTCCGCATCTGGCGCCAGCGCGGTCCACACGATGCGGGCGGCTTCGTCCGCTACACGGTGGACGACGCGCGGCCCGAGACGACGCTGCTCGAGGAGCTGGATCGCCTCAACGAGGGACTGGTCTCGCGCGGCGAGCCGCCGGTGGCCTTCGACAGCGACTGCCGCGAGGGCATCTGCGGGGCCTGCGGCATCGTCGTGGACGGCCGCCCGCACGGGCCCCTGCCCGGGACGACGACCTGCATGCTCCCGCTGCGCGCGTTCCGCGACGGCGCCACCATCACCCTGGAGCCGCTGCGCACCGGGGCCTTCCCGGTCGTGCGCGACCTGGTGGTGGACCGCGGCGTGCTCGACCGCGTGGTGAAGGCGGGCGGCTACGTGTCCGTGCGCGCCGGCAGCGCGCCCGAGGCCAACACGATCCCGGTCACGCGCGCCGCGGCCGAGCGGGCCCTGGACGCGGCCGCCTGCATCGGCTGCGGCGCCTGCGTCGCCGCCTGCCCCAACGGCTCGGCCGCGCTCTTCATCGGCGCGAAGCTCCGGCATCTCGGCCTGCTGCCGCAGGGCCAGCCCGAGCGCGCGCGCCGCACGCAGGCCCTGGTGGCCGCCGCGGACCGCGAGCCGCTCGGCGGCTGCAGCCTCCACGGCGAGTGCGAGGCGGTCTGTCCCAAGGGCATCGGCCTCGACGTCATCGCCGCGATGAACCGGGATCATCTGGCCGACACCCTCGCCGCCTGGTGGCGGGGGGCCTGAGGAGCCGCGAGCGAGTAGTCTCCCCATAGTCAATCAGAGTGGTTGATAATATCCGCTCGATGGACACCGCGCGCGCCGCCCCGGTCCCGCACGAGGAGCTGCTCGATCGTGTCTTCTTCGCCCTGTCGGACCCGGTACGGCGCGCCATCCTGGCGCGGCTGGGAGCAGGCGGGCTCCTGGTCTCCGAGGCGGCCGCGCCATTCGAGATCTCGCTCCAGGCCGTCTCCCGCCACGTGCAGGTGCTGGTGCAGGCCGGCCTCGTGCAGCAGGAGCGCACCGGTCGGATCGCACGGTGCCGCCTGGAGGTCAAGCCGATGTTCGCGGCGGCGACCTGGATCGACGGGTACCGCCAGTTCTGGCAGGGCCAGCTCGATTCGCTGGACGCCTGGCTCGGGAAGCTCCCGCGGCCTTCCCGGGCGAGACCCGGGAAGCGACCGCGCGCATCGAGGCGAGGGACACGATGGGCTGGCGCAAGTCGCCGCAGCCACTGATAGACCTCTTCGAGCGGGTGGTTCCCCACGCCGGCGGCATCGAGCGGCGCCGGATGTTCGGCTATCCGGCCGCCTTCCTCGCCGGCCACCTGTTCGCCGGCCTGCACCAGGAGAGCCTCATCCTCCGCCTGTCCGAATCCGACCGGGAGCGGGCGCGCGCGGAGCACGACGCACACCCCTTCGAGCCGATGCCGGGGCGAAGGATGCGCGAATACGTGGTCCCGCTCGAATCGCTCCTCGGGCGGCCGGGCGCGCTCGGTGCCTGGATCGTCCGATCGATCGGCTACGTCCGGTCGCTGCCACCGAAGACACCCCAAGGAGCCCCACGAGGCAGTCCAACGCGCGGAGCGCGCGCCCGAACGACACGAAGGAGAACGCGATGACGACCCATCCAGTGATCTCGCGCGAGGAGTGGATCGAGGCCCGCCGGCAGCACCTGGCGAGGGAGAAGGAGTTGACCCGCCTGCGCGATCAGGTGAGCCAGGAGCGCAGGGCCCTGCCCTGGGTCCGGGTGAGCGAACCCTATGTCTTCGATGGGCCGGACGGAAAGGAGTCGCTGGCCGACCTGTTCGAGGGACGCAGCCAGCTCATCGTCCAGCATTTCATGTTCGATCCGAGCTGGGACGAAGGCTGCAAGAGCTGCTCGTTCTGGGTGGACAACTTCGACGGCATCGTCGTGCACCTCAACCACCGCGACGTCAGCTTCGCGCTCGTCTCCCGCGCTCCGATCGCGACGCTGCAGGCGTATCGCCGGCGCATGGGGTGGCGCGTGAAGTGGGTCTCGTCGCTCCACACCACGTTCAACCGCGACTACCACGTCTCCTTCACAGCCGAGGAGCGCGAGACCCGGCAGGCTTACTACAACTACGCCACCGGCTCGTTCCCGGCTCCGGAAGCCCCGGGCGTCAGCGTCTTCCACAAGGACGGCGACGGCGCCATCTATCACACCTACTCGTGCTACTCGCGCGGGCTCGACACGCTCAACGGCACCTACCAGCTCTTGGATCTGGTCCCGAAGGGCCGTGACGAGGCCGGCCTGTCGTACACGATGGAGTGGCTCCGGCACCACGACCGGTACGACGAGCGACCGGTGATCCCGGTCCGCGGCCTGTCGAGACCGGACGCCGCCCGGTAGCGCCCGGCCCGGTAACACTTACCGGGGAGAGACTCCGCGCTCTCGGCCGGCCGGCCGGCGGCTCTCGCGCAAGTGGCTGATCTGGCTCCTACTCGCGCTGGCACCGGCATTGCTCCCCTCCGCGCGAGCAAGGAGGAGAGCGCCTATGACACGCATGGAACGGGTGGCCGGAATATGTCTGCCCCGGCTCCTGATCGGCGGTCTCGCCCTCGATCTGAGCGCGCAGCAGCCCCCGGTGCCGCTGCGGGAGCCAGGAAAGGTCCTGGGTCTCGAGCCGGCGCTGGCCATAGTCGTGGGCACGATGCTCCTGATCGTGATCGTGATCGGCATCGTGGCGATGAGCCCGCGGGGCGACGAGAGCCACGAGTCTCACCCCGGGCACGAGACCTGACCCCCTGGGTGGAGGCGCTAGGCGAGGCCCACGGTTGTCCGGAAGCGACGCAGCGTCTCGATGTGATCGGCGGGCTTCGCCAGCTGCAGGCCGGTGGTGTGGACGCAGAGATGGCTGATGCCGCGCATCTGCCGCCACGTCTCCAGCTCCTTGCCCCACTCCGCCGCTGGAATCTGCGAGAGCGTCATGCGGCCCTCGATCCCGAACACTTTCGGGTCGCGGCCGGCTTCGCGGACCATCCCGTGGAGTCGATCGACGATGGCCTGAGCCGGCGCGCCGGGCCGGAAGTGGGGCATCCAGCCGTCGGCGACGCGGGCCATCCGGCGCTGGACCACCTCGCTCTCGCCGCCCATCCACACCGGAATCGGCCGCTGCACCGGCAGCGGGTTGAGCCCGGCGTCGGTGATGCGGTGGTGCTTCCCCGCGAACGTCACCAGCTCCCGCGTCCACAGTGCGCGCATCACGTCGATCTGCTCCTCGATCCGCCGGCCGCGCGTCGTGAAGTCCTCACCGAGCGCCTCGAACTCGACCGGGTTCCAGCCGACCGCGACGCCGAGCCGCAGCCGCCCGCCCGAGAGCACGTCCACCGCCGCCGCCTGCTTGGCGACCAGGGTGGTCTGGCGCTGCGGCAATATGAGGATGCCGGTCACCAGCTCGACCCGGCGCGTGGCCGCGGCCAGGAACCCGAAGAGCACGAACGGCTCGTGGAAGCCGTGCCGGTAGGTGTAGGGGCCTTTCCAGCCCCCGGGCCGATCGGGATTGGCGCCCAGCACGTGGTCGAAGACCAGGATGTGGGTGAAGCCCATGTCCTCGACGGCTAGGGCGTATGCCTTGATGGCGGCAGGGTCGTTACCGATCTCGGTCTGCGGCAACACGACACCGATCTTCATGGGAGTCTCCTCTCAGTAGTCATAGATGTGCTCGATGGTAACCCCCGCCGCCTCCAGCGTGCGGATCGACGCGGCGAGATGCTCGACCGCGACGTCCAGGCCGACTCGCCGCCGGTCCGGGCGGGACTGGATCGGCACCTCGAACAGCTCGGCGGTGTCGACGAGCGGCGGCAGCGGGCCCTTCGGGGCCAGGACGGTGACGAGGATCCGATGGTTGCCCGCGATCTCCGCGATGTCCCGCCCACGGCGGGCCAGCCGCACCAGGAGATCAGTATAGGCCTGGTAGCGCGGCGTCCGGATGAGCGTCCGCCCGCCCCCGAGGGCCCGCACGATCTTGAGGCTGGGCTCGCGGACGGCATCGGCGGGAGCGAGGCCCACCACCACCGTCTGGATTTCCAGATCCGAGGCGCCCAGCGCGGTGGCCGACGCGTAGCGGATGACCGCCCCGTAGATGGCCTTCGTCCCGTACTCGAGCGTCACGACCGCCCGGCGCTCGAGCTTCCTCGGCAGATCGCTCCCGCGCAGCGGCGTGCCGCGCCAGAAGGCCAGCAGCCGCCCGCCGAACGGGTATTCGTACCAGGGTGTCTGGTGCAGGAACTGGGCGTAGGCCTGGATGTCGTGCGCGGCGAACGCATCTTCCGCCGTCTTGCCGGGCCCCCGCAGCCACTCGAACGCGTGTCCGACCGTCGTCTCGTAGGCGCCCTTGATCGCGAGCTCGGCGGTGAAGCTCCACCCGATCGTGTAGAGCATCACCTTGGTGTCCGTCCCCACGTCGCCGCGCGCGGTCACCACTCGGGTGAGCCGGCAGAGGCTGCGCCAGAATCCCGCGATCTGCCGGTCGTAGGCGAACTGGCTCTCGTCGCCCCCGCGAAGGACACCGGCCAGATCCTCGTAGGCGTAGACGATGTGCCACTCGGGAAAGGACAGATAGCTGTCGGATTCCCGGCGCGCGTAGCCCGGCTCGGTCACGAGCGGAGGACGACTGCGGAAGAGCCGATCCCGCGGTGCGGTGCATGCGTTCTCGATCCAGAGAATCGGGATCGACAGAACCACGGCGAGGACGAGCAGCCCGATGGCGACCCGCCTCGCCCAGCGACGCATCTCAGGGACGGCGCTCGGCCCAGCGGCGCGCGAGCACGAAGCCGGCGAATGCCGCGAAGCCCCCGATCACGATGTGGGGGAGGTTCATGAGGATGCGGGTCACCAGCGGCAGATCCAGCACCCCGTGCAGGAAGATGCCCAGATCCAGGTACCCGGAGCCGGTGGCGAGGCCGAGCAGCCCGTCGAGGCAGTAGAGCGGCCCGAACACCCGGAAGAAGACGATGGTGGCGCGGGTCGACCGCCACGCGGCGAGCGCGGCCCACAGCCCCGACGCGGCGTGGAGCGCGTCGTCGAAGATGTCGAGGGCGAAGAGACCGAAGGTCCGGCCCTCGGCGTCGGTGAGCCCGGGGATGTAGTTCAGGCTCGTCACCACCGCGAACAGCACCGCGTAGACCGCCGCGAGGATCCGGAGCGGGCTCATGGCGCGAAGTACCGCTGCCACATCGTGTTCCGGAACAGGAGCCCGGGATCGTAGTGATGCTTGCGGGCCACGAGCTCCCCCAGGCGCGGATAGGCCCGCGCGACCTGGTCGCGGCGCGCGTGCAGGCGATAGGGCAGGTAGAAGCTGCCGCCCGCGTCGAGAGCGGCGTCGATCAGGCGCTCGGTCATCGCCATCATGTCCTCCTCGTCCGCCCGGGTCATGCGCTGCGAGAACAACATCACCGCGGCCACGCGCGTCCCCCGCGCGTAGGCCAGCGTGCTGGTGCGATCCTCCTCCACGTAGCGCAGGGTGACATTGAGGAGATCCTGACGAGATGCGGGAATGGCCGCCCGGCAAGCGGCGAGGAAGGGTTCGAGGCCCTCGGCGGGCAGGAAGTATTCATGCAGGATGTCGGTGCGCGACCGGTCGCGGCCCGCGAGGTTCGCCACCGGCTCGTTCAGCAGCCGGTTACGCGACGCGATCCCCGACGAGGTCTTCGGCTCCGCGACCGTCTCCGCGTACCAGCGTGCGCGCTTCGCCGTGTCCGACCCGACCTGGGCGCGAAAGACCTCGCGGGACAGGGACACCATGAGCCCCCCCGAGGTCGCGGGCGGCGGGGTGCCCGCCACCGGGCGGAAGGTGACGAGCAGGGCCTCGCGGAGGAATCGCTTGGCGTCGACCGCGAGGCGCCCGTACGCCATGCGGACCGCGGGGTCCTGTGCGATGCCCGCCGCCAGGCGCAGGCCGAGCTGGGCGGCGGGCAGCAGCTCGGGCAAGGCCTTCAGGAGCTGGTTCTCGACCATCGCCGCCTCGAGGTCGACGATGACCCCGAAGAGCCCGTAGCCTCCCATCGCGAGACCGAAGAGCTCCGGATTCTCCGCCGGGGAGCACGTGACCAGCTCGCCGGAGGCGAGCATCAGCCGGAGCGACCGGACCGTCGAGCCGAAAGGCCCGTACGGGACGGGCCAGCCATGAGCGTTGACGGAGAACGTGGCGGCGACGCCGAAGTCGTGATTCGACTGCATCACCGCCGGGGAGAATCCCACCGGATCGAGCGCGCCGATCACCTGGCGCCACCGCGCGCCGGCGGAGACGCGGTAGGTCTTCGCATCCCGGTCGAGCTCGAGCCAGCGGTCCGCCGGCTTGACGTCGAGTGTCATCGCCACGCCGTCGCGGGCGAGCGCCTGCCCGCCCATCGAATGCCGGGCGGCACCGACCGAGACGGGGCGGCCCTCGGCGGCGGCCGCCTTCAGCTCCGCGCGGAGCACGCCGAGCCACTCCTCGCCGGTCACCGACGAGGGCCGCCAGTGGCGCGCGACCGGCACCGCGTTGAGCCGGCTCGCGTCGTCGAGGAGGAGCGGCTTCGGCGGGCTCTGCGCCCTCGCGGGCAGCGCGTGGACGATGGCCGCGGCGGCCCCGGTCCCGAGCAGCGCGCGGCGGGAGATCGGATTCATGGTCCGCGCCGACTCTACGCGATTCATGGGCGCAAGCGAAGAGGATAGCGCAGGAAGCCGCGGAAGCGGGCCCGGCCACCGCGCACGAGGGCGCCATCGCGCTCGATCGTCGAGAAGCGCTGCACGAGGCGCCCGATCGCCACCTGGCCCTCCATGCGGGCCAGCCACATGCCGGCGCAGGCGTGGATGCCGCTGCCGAAGGCCAGGTGTCGATTGGGATGCCGGCGAACGTCGAGCCGATCCGGGTCCGGGAACTGGGCCGGATCGCGGTTGGCGGCTCCGATGCCGATGTGCACGTACGTGCCGGCGGGCATCGGCGTCCCGCCCAGCGCGGTATCCCGCGCGGCCCGGCGGTTACCGAGCTGGTTCGAGCTCTCGAGGCGCAGCAACTCCTCCACCGCGGTCCCGATCAGGCCGGGATCCGCCCGCAGCTCGCCCAGCGCATCGCGGTTGCGGAGCAGGAGATCCACGCCGTTGCCGATCAGGTTGGTCGTGGTCTCGTGCCCGGCGTTGAGGATGAAGATGCAGTTGTGCAGCAGCTCGAGCTCGCTCAGCCGCTCTCCCGAAGAGTCGCCCGGTCCGAGCGCGCTCTCCGAGGTCAGCTTGGAGAGGATCTCCTCGTCGCGGCCAGGCTCTCGCCCGCGGCGGCCGATGAGGTCCCGCAGATAGGTCTTGAACTCCCCGACCGCCCGGACACCGCGCTCGAGCTGCTCCGCGCTCAGCACCGGCTCGAGCGCACCCAGGATGGCGAGCGACCAGCCGCGGAGCGGGCCCCGCTCGGCGTCGGGCACGCCGAGCATGTCGCCCACGAGCTGGATCGGGACGGCCGCGGCGAAATCGGTGATCAGGTCCATGCCTCCGCGAGCGGCGGCGCGGTCGAGCAGCCCGTCCACCAGGGCCTCGATGCGGGGCTGGAGCGCCATGAGCGCTCGCGGGGTGAAGGCGGGCGCCAGCAGCCGGCGGACCCGGCTGTGGTACGGCGGGTCGTTGAAGACGAGGCTCGTCGTGTGGTGCTCGTAGAGCAGGGTGTCGCCTAGGTGGGGCCGGAAGTCCACGGTCTTCTCGGAGCTCCAGGTCGCCGGGTCTCGGTACACCGCTGCGCAATCGTCATAGCGGCTCAGGAAGTACGAGCCGTCGGGCATGAGGTGGACCGGGTCGTGCTCTCGGAGGGCGCGGTAGATCGCAGACGGGTCGTCGAGGAAGGCGGCGTCGAGCCGTTTCAGATCAAAGGCGAGCGCGGTCACGCGCGGATCCGTCATCGTACCTCTCCGTTATCCGGGCACGACCCCAGCGGGCAGCTTCTCGACGTGCGCGTAGATGTCGCGAGGGCGCGTCAGCCAGACGCGCTCACGACGGCCGAGGATGTGCTGGAGCGCCCGGCGCAGCCGGCGGATGCGGTACGGCCGGCCGATGACGAATGGGTGCAGCGAGACGGGGCAGACGAGCGGCTGACGGGCGGACTGGGCCAGCATCTCGTCGAACTGGTCCACGATCATGTCGGCGAACTCCTCCGCGGTGTAGCGGTACCAGACGATCCCGCGCGTGTCATTCACCTCGATGGGATAGGGCATCGCGAGGAGCCGGCCCTTGCGTGTCCGGATCCAGACCGGCTGGTCGTCCATCGTCCAGTCCATGACGTAGCGGTAGCCGGCCTCCTGGAGCAGGTCCATCGTGACCGGGCTGTTCGAGAGCCAGGGGCTCATCCAGCCCAGGGGCCGGGCCCCTTCGTGACGCGTAATGGTACCGGTGACCTCTTCGATGAGCGCGCGCTCCTTCTCCTCGGTCAGATGGCCCTGCTCGTCGGAGTTGGTCACGCCATGGCCCAGGATCTCGTCCCCACGCGCGCGCAGCCGCTCGGGAATGTCCGGCGCCATCTCGTAGACCGCGGTGTTCATCTGGGCCTCGGCCGGGATCCCGAGCTCGTCGAGGAGCTCGAAGAGCCGCCAGATCCCAACGCGGTTACCGTAGTCCCGCCAGCTGTAGATGGAGTGGCTCTGCGCCTGATCAGGCGGCGCGATGGCCGCGCCCTTGCCCACCCCGAAGCCGAAGGCCTCGATGTTGAGCGCGACGTAGACAGCCAGCCTCCGCCCGCCGGGCCAAGAATAGTCGGCCCGGGTCGTGATGTTCGAGTAGTTGTAGCGGCCATGGGTCGGTAGCATCTCGCGTTCACCCTCCCGGCCCGCTATGATACGTCCTCATGAAGCGTCAGAACATCCAGCCTCCGTCGCTCAGCAAGCGAGTCGTCGGTGGGCACGTCCTCTATTCTCACGTGGTGGTCGTCGAAGGCCGCAAGACCATCTTCGTGTCCGGCCAGCTCGCGCGCGACCCGAAGGGCGACGTGGTCGGCGCCGGCGACATGCGCGTGCAGATCCGCCAGGTGGGCGAGAACGTCAAGGCCGCGCTGGCCGCCGCCGGGGCCACCCTGGCCGACATCGTGAAGACCAATACGTACGTCACCGATATCGAGGAGTTCTTCAAGCATGTCGACGTCCGCATGGAATACTTCGGCTCGCTGCCCACCAGTACCACGGTGGAGGTACGCAAGCTCGCCCATCCCGATCTTCTCGTCGAGGTGGAGGTCATCGCGGTCGTCGATTGACGGTTTCGCTCGTTGTCCGCGGCTCGTCCGTGTGCTATAGTTCGTTCATGGCTCGAATTAGACCGTCGATCATAGCGGGGGGCATTCTGTGATCTGACGGTCGCGTTCACGTTTCAATGTCTTCCACACGGCCGTCAGGGGTTCCTGGCGGCCGTTTCGTTTCTCCTCAGGCGGACCGCACGAGCGCCGGGAGCCCCGGGTCAGGACAACATCGAACACGGGGGTCGACATGTTCAGGAGGCCGGGGCCGCTCGATTTCGTCACCATCGGTCGCGAGATGCTCGAGGTCTGGGATCGAGAACGGGTTTTCGCCCGGTTGGTGGACAAGAACCGCGGAGGACCGCGCTACGCCTTCCTCGACGGGCCGATCACCGCCAACAACCCGATGGGCGTCCATCACGCGCGCGGGCGGACCTACAAGGACGTCTTCCAGCGCTACAAGGCGATGCGTGGCTTCGAGCAACGCTTCCAGAACGGCTTCGACTGCCAGGGCCTGTGGGTGGAGGTCGAGGTCGAGAAGGCGCTGGGCTTCAACGGGAAGCGCGAGATCGAGGCGATGGGCCACGAGGCCTTCGCCCGGGCTTGCCGCGAGCGCGTGCTGCACTTTGCCGCAATGCAGACGGAGCAGTCGCGGCGCCTGGGCCAGTGGATGGACTGGTCCGACTCCTACTACACGATGGCCGACGACAACATCGGTTACATCTGGCACTTCCTCCGGGAGTGTCAGCGGCGCGGCTGGCTCTATCTCGGTCACCGCGTGATGCCCTGGTGCGTCCGCTGCGGGACGTCGATCTCCCAGCACGAGATGCTCGAGTCGTATGCGGAGGTGACGCACCGATCGGTGGTGGTCGCGCTCCCCGTCGTCGGCCGCGAGCACCACTGGCTCCTCGCCTGGACGACCACCCCGTGGACGCTGCCCGCGAACGTGGCGCTCGCGGTGCATCCGGACTTGCCCTATGAGCTGGTGGCCGTCGGCGACCGGCGCTACTACGTGGCCGCCGCCGCGCGCCCGGCCCTGCCCGGCCTGACGGACGTGCGGGAGCGCCTGCCCGGCCGAGCGCTCGTCGGGCTGGGCTACGCGGGCCCCTTTGATCACCTGGACGCCCAGCGCGGCGTCCAGCACCGCGTCGTCGCGTGGGAGGAGGTCGCCGCCGATGCCGGGACCGGGATCGTCCACGTCGCTCCCGGTTGCGGTCAGGAGGACTTCGAGCTGGGCCGGCGCGAGGAGCTCACGGTCATCGCCCCGGTCGACGAGGACGGGCGCTATCGCGCGGGGTTCGGCGAGCTGGAGGGCGGGAGCGTCTCGGACGCGACCCCGATCGTGCTGGCGAGCCTGCGGGCCCGGGGTCTTCTCTTCCACGAGGCGCCCCACCGGCATCGCTATCCGTCCTGCTGGCGCTGCGGTCACGAGCTGATCTTCCGCCTGGTCGACGAGTGGTTCATCCGCGCGGACGAGCTCCGGCCGGCCGCGCTCGCCGCCAACGAGGGTGTCACCTGGATGCCCGACCACATGCGGCTGCGCATGCGCGACTGGCTCACTCACATGGGCGACTGGTGCATCTCACGAAAGCGCTACTGGGGGCTGCCGCTGCCCTTCTATCCCTGTCAGGCCTGCGGCCAGCTCACCGTCGTCGGCTCGCTCGAGGAGCTCCGGGCGCTCGCCGTCTCGCCGGAGGCTGTCGAGCGCCTGCCCGAGCTGCACCGCCCATGGATCGACGGCGTCGCCATCCGGTGCCCGCAGTGCGCCTCGGCCGTCGCCCGGGTCCCCGAGGTCGGCGACTGCTGGCTCGACGCCGGCATCGTCCCGTTCTCGACGCTCGGCTATCTGGAGGACCGGTCCGCCTGGGCCCGCTGGTTCCCGGCCGATTTCGTGGTGGAGATGGCCGCGCAGGTCCGCGGCTGGTTCTACGCGCAGCTCTTCATGTCCGTCGCGCTCGAGGGCCGGGCGCCCTACCGCACCGTCATGGCCCACGAGCGCGTGCTCGGCGCGGACGGGCGCGAGATGCACAAGAGCTGGGGCAACGCGATCCTGCTCGACGAGGCCATCGACCAGATGGGACCCGACGCGCTCCGCTACCTCTTCGCCACGCAGGCGATCACCGACCCGGTGCGGCTCGGGCCGGGGGCGGGTCGCGAGGCGACGCGCCGGCTCCTGACGCTCTGGAACGTCTACACCCTGTTCGTCACCTACGCCAACGTGGACCGCCCGGCGCTGCCGCCGGACGCGGCGGCGCCTCGCCCGCGCGGTGGGCTCGAGGGCTGGATCCTCGCCCGCTTGCAGTCCACGATCCGGGAGGTGCGCGACGCGCTCGACGTCTACCAGCTCCCGCGGGCGGTGCGCGCCCTGGAAGACTTCGTCCAGGACGACCTGTCCAACTGGTACGTGCGCCGGCGCCGCCGCGAGCTCTGGAAGGGCGAGCTGACCGAGGGCAAGGGGCTCGCTTATCGAACGCTCTTCCACGTCCTCGTCCGCGTCTGTCAGCTCCTCGCGCCGGTGATGCCCTTCGTGGCCGATCACATCTACCGGGGGCTGATGGTCGGGCGCGACGCCGGCACCCCGGGCAGCGTCCATCTGACCTCGTTTCCCGATCCGGACGCGGCGCTCGTCGACCCGGGGCTGGAAGAGGGCGTGGCGTTCGTGCGTCGCGTGCTGCGGGTTGGGCTCGGCGTGCGCAGCGCCGCCGCGCTGAAGGTGCGGCAACCGCTGGCGCAGGTGCTCGTGCTCGCCCCCCCCACGATGCTGCCCTGGCTCAGGGAGTTCGAGGCGAACGTGCTCGAGGAGCTGAACGTCGAGGCGATGGAGGCGGCGCCGACTGATCTGGCCGTCGTCGACGCGCTGCGGGCACATGGTCGCGCCTCCTGGGCTTGGACCGGGCACGCGCCGGTCCTGCTCACCGCCGGGGACGGACCTCTCCGGGCGGCGGCGGACGGCGATGTCGTCGTCGCGCTCGACACCCGCCTGACCGGCGCACTCGAGCGCAAGGGATTCGCGCGGCAGCTCGTGCATCAGATCCAGCTCCTGCGAAAGACCGCGGGCCTGGCCGTCGACGACCGGATCCATCTGGCCATCGCGGCCGACGCGCACCGTCGGGCCGCCATCGACGAGCACCGCGACTACCTCTGCGAGGAGACGCTGGCGCTCGATCTCGTGCTCGGGGAGCCCCCGAGCGGCTTCCTCGTCCAGCATGTGCGCCTGGACACAGGGACGGCGGTCGTCGGTCTCTGTCGGGCCGATCCGCCGGTGGCGCCCATGCGCTGAGGCGGTGTATGCTCCCGCCGTGAGCCCCCGCGGCTCGTCGCCGCTCGTCGCATTCGCGATCGCCCTGGCTGTCGCGCTGGCCCCGGCGGTCGCGCCGCCCGCCGGGGCGGCGGACGGGCAGGTCACGCTCGCGGTCCACATCTCATTGGCCCCCACGTGGTTCGACCCGGCCGAGACACCCGGCGTCATCACCCCCTTCCAGACGCTCTACGCGCTCCACGACGCGCTCGTGAAGCCAATGCCGGGGAATGCGTGGGCGCCGAGCCTGGCCGAGTCGTGGACGCAGTCGAAGGACGGCCTCGTCTACGAGTTCGCGCTCCGCAAGGGCGTCCGGTTCCATAACGGGGATGCACTCACCGCCGAGGACGTGAAGTTCTCCTTCGAGCGCTACAAGGGAGCGGCCGCTACGACTCTGAAGGCGCGTGTCGCTGCGGTCGAGATCGTCGATGCATCCCGCGTCCGCTTCCGGCTCAAGCAGCCGTGGCCCGACTTCATGACGTTCTACGGAACGCCGGCCACCGGCGCCGCCTGGATCGTGCCGAAGGCCTACACCGAGCGGGTCGGCGAGGACGGCTTCAAGAGGTCGCCGGTCGGGGCGGGACCGTACCGCTTCGTGTCCTTCACGCCCGGCATCGAGCTGGTCGTCGAGGCCTACGAGGGCTACTGGAGGAAGGCGCCCGGGGTGAAGCGGCTCGTCTTCAAGTCGGTGCCCGACGACTCGACGCGGCTGGCCATGCTCAAGCGCGCCGAGACCGACGTGGCGTACATGCTGCGCGGCCCGCTCGGTGAGGAGGTCCGGCGGAGTCCGGGCCTCTCGCTGAAGGCCACCTACCCGACCTTCACCCAGTGGCTGGTATTCACCCAGCAGTGGGACCCGAAGTCACCGTGGGCCGACCGCCGGGTGCGGCTCGCCGCCAACCTGGCCATCGACCGGAAGACCCTGAGCCAGGCGGAGTATCTCGGGTTCGGCAAGGCGGCGTCCAGCATCATCCCGCGCGAGTACGAGTTCTACTGGTCACCCCCCGAGTATCCGTATGATCCGGCGCGGGCCAAGCAGCTCCTGGCCGAGGCCGGCTACCCGAAAGGCTTCGACGCGGTCGAGGTCGCGACCGACGTGGTCTTCGCGCCGGAGGCGGAGGCCGTGATCAACGGGCTGCAGGCGATCGGCATCCGGGCGCGGCTGCGCCCGATGGAGCGGGCGGCCTTCTATAAGGCCGACCAGGACAAGCAGTTCAAGCACTTGGTCCGCGTGGGCAGCGGCACCGCCGGCAACGCGGCGACACGAATCGAGGCGTTCGTGCTCTCCGGCGGCATCCGCTCGTACGGCGGCTACCCGGACGTCGACGCGCTCTTCCGTGATCAAATCGCCGAGACGGACCGGAAGCGGCGGGAGGCGCTGCTCCAGAGGATCCAGCAGCTCATGCACGAACGGGCGATGTTCGCGCCCATCGTGGAGCCACCGCTGCTGATCGGCGTGGGGCCACGGCTGGCCGAGGTGCCCACCATCCCCGGCCATCCGTACATCTCGCCCTACGAGGATCTCAAGCTCAAGTAAGGCGCTGGCTCGTGCCTCGCTTCCCGATGGCCGCGGCGATCTCGCGCGCCGTCGCGGCTCCGCGCTCGGCGAACGCGCGGCAGAGCCCGGTGTAGCGCGCGGGATCGAGCAGCTCCTCTACCTGAGCCGCGGTGAGCCCGGCGCTCACGTGCGGATCCCGCGCCAGCATTTCCCGGAACGGGCGCGACTGGGTGACCGAGGCCTGCGCCGCCTCGTAGACCGCGTCGTGGGCGCGCTGCCGGCCGATCTGCTTCCCCAGCTCGAGCATGAGCGCCTCGGCCATGATGAGTCCGCCCGAGAGGTCGAGGTTCTCCCGCATGCGATCCGGGAAAACCTGGAGCCCGTCGAAGAGCACCACCATCCGCTGCAGCATGTCCCCGGTGAGCTCGCAGGTCTGCACGATGGCCCGGCTCATCATGATGCTGGTGGTACGGTCGGCTTCGTGCTCGGTCTGCATCGCCTCGAGGGCCAGCGGCACCAGCGCGCGGATCTGCGCGGCGGCCGCGATGATGTCTTGCGAGAGCTTCGGATTGCGCTTTTGCGGCATGGTGCTGCTGCCCACCGTGCCCGGCGGCACCGGCTCCTCGACCTCGCCGAACTCCTGCTTCATCAAGGTGTAGATCTCGCGCCCGATCTTGCTGCACGTGGCGGCGAGCATGCCGAGCAGCATCACGTACTCGGCCTGGTGATCGCCGATGGTGCGCGCGGGCACCAGCATCGGCCGCATGCCGAGGTGGGCCGCCATCCGCTCCTGGGTCGCCAGCCCGAGCTCGCCCAGCGAGGCGAGCGTGCCCGCGCCGCCGCCCAGCATGGCCACGAACACACGGCCCTCGCAGCCCTGCAGGCGCTCCACGTGACGGCCGAGCTCGTCGATCCACACCGCGACCTTGAAGCCGAAGGTGGCGGGCACCGCGTGCTGGCCGTGAGTGCGGCCCGGCAGCAGCACCTCCTTGGTGCGCTCCGCCAGGTCGGCGAGCGTGGTCAGGATGGCGGCGAGCTGGCGCTGGAAGATCTCGTGAGCCCGTCGCACCTGGAGGAGCTGGCCGGTCTGGGTGACGTTCTGGGTCGTCGCCCCCCAGTGCACGTAGCCGCCCGCGTCGCCCTCGCAGGCACGATCCAGCTCCCACACCAGCGGCACCAGGGGATGGCCGGTGCGGGCCAGCCCTTCCCGCACCGCCGCAAGATCCAGGTATGCCAGGTGCGCCTTGCGGACGATCTCGCGGGCGGCGGCCTCCGGGATGATACCCAGCTCGGCCTGCGCGTGCGCCAGGGCCGCCTCGACATCCAACCAGGATTGAAAGCGCGCGGCTTCGGTGAAGAGCGCCCGCACACCCGGGTCATCGATCCGGAGAGACGTCGGCTCCTCGAGCATGGGCGAATCTGTCGCACGGCGCCCCTCGTCTTGTCAACGAGGTCAACGCCGGGGTCAGGTCTTACATTCCAACATTTCCGGCGCTATGATCGGCGGCCATGGGCAAGCTAGACGGGAAGGTCGCGCTGATCAGCGGTGGGGCGCGGGGACAGGGCGCGGCGGAGGCCGAGACCTTCGTGCGCGAGGGCGCCAAGGTCGTCTTCGGCGACGTCCGGGACGACGATGGGAAGAAGGTCGAGGCGACGATCCGCGCCCGCGGCGGCGAGGCCACGTACCTCCACCTGGACGTGACGAGCGAGGCGGACTGGCGGAAGGCGGTGCAGACCGCGATAGATCGGTACGGCAAGCTCGACGTGCTGATCAACAACGCGGCGATCACCATCCCGCGCGTCCCGATCGAGGAGCGCACGGTCGCCGAGTGGGACCAGGTGATGGCGGTGAACGCCCGCGGCGTGTTCCTCGGCACCAAGTACGCCATCCCGGCCATGCGCCGCGCGGGCGGCGGCTCGATCGTGAACATCTCCTCGGTGGCTGGGATCGGCCAGTCCCTGCACCAGGAGCCGGCCTACGCGGCAAGCAAGGGCGCGGTGCGGATCTTCACGAAGGTCACCGCGAGCCAGCACGCCAAGGACCGGATCCGGTGCAACTCGGTCCATCCGGGCCCGGTGGACACCGAGATGTTCCACCGCGCGTTCCAGGACCGGGAGGCCATGGAGCGACGCCTCCAGCGAATCCCGATGCAGCGCATGGGCACGGTCGCCGAGATCGTCAGCGCCGTGCTCTATCTGGCCTCCGACGACTCGTCCTACGTGACCGGGAGCGAGCTGGTCATCGACGGGGGAGCGCTCGCGCAGTGACCTGGGATCTGCTCATCCGCGGCGGCACGCTCATCGACCCCGCCCAGTCCATCTCCGCGAAGCGCGACGTGGCGTTCAGCGGCGGCAAGGTCGCGGCGCTGGCGGAGATGCTCACCGGCGAGGCCACCGAGGTGATCGACGGGACGGGCACAATGGTGACGCCCGGCCTGATCGACATCCACACCCACGTCTACCACGGTCTCTACATCGGCCGGCACGCCGACCAGACCTCGCTCGCCAACGGGGTCACCACGGTGGTGGACGCGGGCAGCGCGGGGTGGATGACGCTCCCCGGGCTCCGCGACTATGTCGTCCCGACCTACCGCACGCGCGTCTACGCGTTCCTCCACCTCAGCGCGACCGGGCTCACCATCAACCGGATCATGCCCGAGCTGGCCGACATCAAGTTCGCCCAGGTCGACGAGGCGGCGCGGGCCGCCACCGAGAACCGCGCGTTCATCCTGGGCATCAAGGTGCGCATCGCCCACGGCGCCACCGGCCAGGGGAACCACGCCAACGCGCGCGAGGCGCTGCGGCGGGGCCGGGAGGCGGCCGACCTGGCCGGGGTCCGCCTCATGGTGCACGTCTCCGACACGCCGATCCCGCTCGACGAGATCCTCGACACGCTCCACGCGGGCGACATCGCCACCCACATCTTCAACGGCAACACCGAGCAGGTGCTCGATCCGAACGGGCGCGTGCGTGGCGCGGTGCGGGCCGCGAAGGAGCGCGGGGTGGTGCTCGACGTGGGCCACGCCTCGATCCACTGCGATGCGAAGGTGGCCCAGCGGGCCATCGGCGAAGGCCTGCTCCCGACGACGCTCTCCACCGATCTGCACACGCCGCCGGCGGGGCGGATCGTCTACAACCTCCGCGGGTTGATGTCGAAATTCCTCGCCCTCGGCATGACGCTCGACGACGTGGTGGCCTCGGTGACGAGCCGGGCCGCCGCCGCCATCGGGAAGTCGGACGAGATCGGCTCGCTCGCGCTCGGGATGGCGGGCGACGCGGCGGTGCTCGATCTCGAGGACGGGCACTTCGCCTACGTCGACGGCGCGGGTAACAGAGTGCGGGCCACCCGCCGCTTCCGCACCCGTCACGTGATTCGCGCGGGCCGCCGCCTCCCCGCGGCCCACTCCGACACGCTATAACTCGGAGGGGGGCTTCGCCCCCCTTCCGACGGTCGTCGCGCGCCTGGCGGCGCGCTCCTTCCTGCCTCCCCCCCAACGACAGATTGCGCGGGCGGAGCCCGCGCTCGATCGAGACAGCTCTACGTGGCTTTTCGGGTGCCGCCGTAGGCCTCGCTCGGGCCGACCTTGCTGTCCGCGAAGATGAGCTTGGCGCGCGCGTTCACCACGCCGGCCCAGTTCGCGAGCGCGGTCTCGGACCACTCGGCGTCGGGGCGGGGCTCGTCGTCGAAGTTGCCGTAGGTGTCGACGCCGCGCATGAGCATGGACGCCTGGCGGACGCGGGGCGGCTTGGCCCAGGTCGGCAACATCTCCACGAGCAGCAGGAAGCGCCGGTCCGGGCCCAGGTTCGTGCCGGAGCCGTGGACGAGGGTATTGTCGAACAGCACCATCTCGCCGGGCCGGAGCGTGAAGTCCACCGCGTGCGCCTCGTCGAACGTGTCGGTGATGTACTGGCCCTTCGCGAGTATGCTGCGAGGATCGTCGCTCTCCTCGTGCTTCAGGATGCCCCACTTGTGCGAGCCGGGGACCCCGCGCAGGCAGCCCTGTGACACGCCGCACTCCGAGAGCGCGAGTCCCCCGAGCACGACCGGGATCGCGGCGCCGTAGGCGGAATCCTGATGCCAGCCCGCGAAGGTCTCCCCATCGGCCTTCTTCACCCGCCAGGCCATGCTCCAGCAGCGGATGTTCGGCCCGATCAGGTCCTCGAAGATGTCGAGGATATGGGGATCCTCGGCGATGTCGAGCACCCACGGGCAGAGCAGGTGCGACTTCGTCTTCATCTTCTTGATGTCGGGGACGCGCGCCTCGAGCGCCTCGAACCGCTCGCGGTAGTGCCGCGCGCGCTCCGCGCTCATCGCCCGGACCGGGAAGAGGCAGCCGTCTCGCTCGAAGGACTGGACCTGGGCTTCCGTCAGCACCTTGGGCATCTCACACCTCCGCGCCTATCTCCTGGCCCCAGGGCTCCAGCGCGGGGCGCAGCGGGGTGAACTCCCGCACGCGGCCCGCCGCCCCGGCCAGGATGGCGTCGATCGTGGCCCGCTCGCCCGCGGACAGCTCGAGCTCGGCCCCCGCGTCGTTGGCGTCCACCTCCGCGGGCGTGCGCGCGCCCACCAGCGCGGTGCTGATCGCCGGGTGCCCCAGCACCCAGGCGAGCGCGATCTGGCTCAGGGAGACGCCCCGCGGCTCGGCGACTTCTCGAGAGAGACGCTCGGCGATCCGGACGTTCGTCTTGAGGTTGTCGCCACGGAAGATGGGCTGACCGAAGGCGACGCCGTGGCCGCGCCAGTCGCGAGCGGGGTCGAAGGTCGTCGCGGCGGTGAAGGCGCCGGTGAGGAGGCCGTGGCCGAGAGAGCCATAGCCCATCACCGCGATGCCCTCGGCGAGGCAGTACGGAAAGGTCTCCCGCTCCTGACGGCGGTCGAGCATGTGATAGCCCACCTGCGAGACGTCGACGCGCCGGGTGCGCATGCACTCGGCCAGCATGGCGCCGGTGAAGTTCGAGACGCCCACGAAGCGGGCTCGCCCGGAGGCCACGATCTCCTCGAGGGCGCGCATGCTCTCCTCGAAGGGCGTACTCGCGTCCGGCCAGTGGACCAGGAGCACGTCCACCCAGTCGGAGCGCAGGCGCTTCAGGCTCGCGTCGACTTCGTGGAGGATATTTGTTCGACTCGCGTCGCGCAGAGGCCCGGGCTGGCCGGGCGGCGGCACCTTCACCCCGCACTTGGTGACGAGGATCACATCGCGCCGGCGCTTCTCCAGCGCGCGCGCCACGACCTCCTCGGAGTGGCCCGCGCCGTAGGCCGGCGCGGTGTCCACGCAGTTCACGCCGCGGTCGAGCGCGCGGTGAATGGCCTTGATCGCCTCGTCGTCCTCGATGGCGCCATAGCGGTCGCCGGCCATCGGCCAGCAGCCGAAGCCCACCACCGAGACCTGCAGCCCGGTCTTGCCGAACGGTCGATAGCGCATGGTCACCCTCGGGGTGCGGTCTCGGAGAAGTAGACACGGGCGACACGGGGCCCGACCGTCGTCGCCACGTGGTGGAGCCCGAGCCCGTGTCGCGCCGCGACCTCTGCCGACGTGATCTCGAGATCGCCCTGGCGGCCGATGATCACGACCTCGTCACCCACGGACGCCGAGGGGACCGACGTCAGGTCGATCCGCGTGTGCTCGAGCGCCGGGGAGCCGACGATGGGCACGGCCTGCCCCCGCACGAGGACGCGCCCCGCGTGGAGCCAGCGCAGGCCGTCGGCCGATCCCATCGGGACCACGCCGAGCCGCATCGACGCCGTCACCGGGAAGGGCGCCAGCTCGGCGAACCGCTCGCGCGGCGCCAGCTCCTTGAGCGCGATGACCCGCGTGGTGAGAGCACGGAACACCGGCCGGATCGGGACCGGCGGGGTCTCCCCGGGGAAGATGATGCCGTAGAGCATCCGTCCGGGGTCGACGGCGTTGAGATAGGTGTGCGGAAAACGCAGGACGAACGGGCTCGCGGCGAACAGCCGGACCGGAACGCGCACCCCGCGCCCCTCCAGCTCGTCGACGACCCCGGTGAACCGGCCGAGCTGCCAGTCAGCGTAGGCGCCATCGCCGTCGGCATCGTGGGGATGGGCGCTGAGCCCGCCCAGGCGCAGGCGCGGCAGCTCCAGCATCGCGAGGATGGTCTTGACCGCCTGCTCCGCCGGCACCCCCAGACGTTCGAGCCCGACGTCGACCTTGACGAAGATCTCGCAGGGGCCAGTCGCGACCTGCGAATAGGCGCGCGCGGATTCCAGATCGACGAGGGTCGGGACGAGACCGTGGGCCAGCGTCTCCCCGGCCGCGGTCGAGAGGGAGTTGGGGTAGACGAGGATCGGGATGGTGATCCCGCGCTGGCGCAGCCGGATGCCCTCGGAGAGATCGGCCACCGCCAGGGCGTCGGCGCCGCTTCCCGCGAACACCGCGCCCATCTCGGCGGCCCCGAACCCGTAGCCGTCCGCCTTGATGACGGCGAACAGCTTGCGCGCGGGGCCGACGAGCCCCCGGACCGCGCGCAGATTGTCCGCCGCCGCGTCGAGATCGACCTCGAGCGTGGTCGGGCGCAGCGGGATCACGCGGTGGCGGCCTTCAGATCGTCGAGCTGCTTGCGGACGCCCGCGACCATCGACGCCAGGTCGGAGGTGAGCATGACCAGGTCGAACCCGCGCTTCACCGCCCCCGCCGCGAAGGCAGCGCTCGCGCAATGCATGCACGCCTTGATGCCGTGCTTGTGCGCGGCGTCGCGGATCCGGTCGCAGGTGGCCATGTGTACCGGGTCCGGGTTATCCGGGCGCGGGGTCATGCCGATCGCGAAAGCCAGATCGGAGGGGCCGATATACACCGCGTCGAGCCCCGGAGTCGCGCAGATCGCGTCCAGGTTGGCGAGCCCCTCCTTCGTCTCGACCATGCCCATCACGACGATCTCGTCGTTGGCCTTGGCCACGTAGTCGGCCCCGCCGTACTGGACGGCCCGCACCGGCCCAGACGAGCGCATGCCCACCGGCGGATAGCGGCAGGCGGCCACCGCCTTCGCCGCATCTTCGGCGGTGTTGATCAGCGGGACGAGGATGCCGTAGGCGCCGAGGTCGAGCGCCTTCATGATCGCGGCCGGGTCGTTCCACGCCACCCGCACCACCGGCACCGTGTCGGTCTGGGAGATCGCCTGCAGCATCGGCCACAGGTTGGTCATGTCGGTGAGGCCGTGCTGCATGTCGACCACCAGGGCGTCGAAGCCCTGGCGCGCCATGACCTCGGCGGTGAACCCATTGGACACCGACAGCCACCCCATCGTCACGCACTTGCGGTCGCGCCACATCTGCTTGATCTTGTTCGGTCGCACTGTCGCACCTCGTTCTCTCAGGGATAGCCGGCGTCGCCCGGCGCGCGGCCGAAGCGTATCACAGGCGCTTAGTGGTATAACACTGCCCCATGGACCTCGAGCTCACGGACAAGGTGGCGATCGTCGGAGGCGCGAGCAAGGGCCTGGGACGGGCCTGCGCGGAGGTGCTGGCGCAGGAAGGCGCCCAGGTGGCGATGTGCAGCCGGTCTCGGGACGACCTGGAGCGAGCGGCGAAGGAGATTCGCGGGGCGACCGGCGGCGACGTGCTCGTGTTCGCGGGCGATCTGGATCGGCCCGAGACCATCCGCGATTTGATCGCGGCCACCGTCGATCGCTTCGGCCACCTCGACATTTTGGTCAACAACTCGGGCGGGCCCCCGCTGGCCCAGGCCCAGACCGCCACCGACGAGGAGTGGGCGACCGCGGTGCAGCGCTCGCTCTTCTTCTTCGCCCGGATGAGCCGCGAGGCCCTGCCCCATCTGAAGCGCGCGGGTGCCGGCCGCATCATCAACATCCTGGCCAGCACGGTCTACCAGCCCATCCCCAACCTGGTGCTCTCCGGCGCCACCCGTATGGGCGTGGTGGCGTTCGCCAAGAGCCTGGCCGACGAGGTCGGGCGCGACGGGGTGCTGGTCAACAACGTGTGCCCGGGCTCCATCATGAGCGAGCGCATGCTCGGGAACGTGACGGCCCGGGCCAAGCAGCTCGGCATCACCCTCGAGGAAGCCCTGGCCCAGCGCGCGGCCGAGACCGCGGTGAAACGCCTGGGCGAGCCGAAGGAGCTGGCCTACCTGGTGGCGTTCCTCGCCTCGGCCAAGTCCAGCTACATAACCGGGACCACGATGCTCGTGGACGGTGGTCTGGTGCGCTCCGTGATGTAATGCCCCACCCGCCGAACAGGGAGGAGAAGGCCATGACGCCAATCCCGCAGAGTCGCCGCGACGTGTTGAAAGGAGCTGCCGTCCTCGCCGCCGCTGCGTCGGTCGGCCTCGGCAAAGCGGCGAGCCCCCGCCGCGCCCACGCCCAGGGGAGCGCTGCGGCCGCGCGCGCGCAAATCGACAGCGCACTCCGGCAGGCGGTCGACACCAAGGAGGTGCCGGGCGTGGTGGCGATGGCGGCCACCGACAAGGGTGTGCTCTACGAGGGCGCCTTCGGCCCGCGCGTGCTCGAGTCGGGCGCGACCGCGATGACGCCCGACACCGTCTTCCGCATCGCCTCGATGACCAAGGCGATCGCCTCCGTGGCCGCGATGCAGCTCGTCGAGCAGGGCAAGCTCAAGCTCGAAGAACCGGTGCCCAATATCGACCCGGCGCTGGGCTCGCCCCAGGTCCTGAACGGCTTCGACGCGACGGGCGCGCCCAAGCTGCGCCCCGCGAAGCGGCCGATCACCCTGCGCCACCTGCTGACCCACACCGCCGGGTTCACCTACGACATCTGGGACGCCGACACCGGGCGCTACGTCAAGGCGTCCGGCATGCCCGCGAGGGCGACCGCCAAGGTGGCGTCCATCCGCACACCGCTGGCCTTCGATCCAGGCGACAAGTGGCTGTACGGCGTCAACATCGACTGGGTGGGCCGACTGGTGGAGGCGACGAGCGGGCAGCCGCTGGACGCGTATTTCCGCGACCGGATCTTCGGGCCGCTGGGCATGAAGGACAGCGGGTACGTGACATCGCCCGAGCAGCGCGCGCGCCAGGCCCGCGTGCACGCACGCCAGGCCGACGGCACCCTCGTGCCCCAGCCGCTGGAAACGGTGCCGGTCAACCCCGAGTTCTGGTCGGCCGGCGGCCCGCTCTACTCGACGGCGCGCGACTACCTCGCGTTCCTGCAGATGCTCCTGAACGGCGGAAGCTGGAACGGCGCGCGGGTGTTGAAGCCGGAGACGGTAGCGCTGATGGCCCAGAACCACACCGGCAATATCCCATGCGGCGTCCTGAAGACCCAGATGCCGGCGCTGTCGAACGACGTCGACCTCTTCCCCGGGGCCGATATCCGATGGGGGCTCGGCTACATGCTCAACCTGCAGCCCGGGCCGAACGGCCGGAGCGCGGGCACCGTGAGCTGGGGCGGAATCTTCAACACCTACTACTGGCTCGATCCCGCGAAGAAGGTCACCGGGGTGATCATGACGCAGATCCTCCCCTTCGCCGACCCGCGGGCCTTGAAGGTCTACGGCAAGCTCGAGAGCGGCGTCTACGAGGCGCTGAAGGCGGTGTGATCTAGGCGACCGAGTCCGGGCGCACCGCGCGCCCGGTGCGCCCGGACTCGTAGATGGCCAGCACTACCTGCAGCATGCGCTTGGCGGCGTGGACGTCCTGGGCCGGCGCGCGGCCCTCGAGGATACCGTCGACGAAGTCGCCGGCCGCCCCGTCGAAGCCGAGCCGCCAGTCGGTCGGCACCTGATAGCTGACGGTCTCGGTGCCGCGGATCACCTGCACCGGGGGCAGGTCGAGCATCTCCCCGCTGCATCGGGTCACCCAGATGATGCCGCGGCTGCCGTGGATCTCGAAGAACTCGTCCACTCGCACGTAGCGGCCACGCATGGTCATGTCGGCGGCGTACGTGTAGTCGACGATGCCGAGGCAGTCGCGGTCTTTGAAGCGCCAGGTGGCCACGCTCGGCGTCTCCATGATGAAGTCCTTGGCGCGCGTGACGATGGCCGAGACCTCCCCGATCTCGCCGACCCAGTAGGCCGCGGTGGCGTACTTGTGCACGCCGTCGTCGAAGAGGACGCCGCCTGGATTTCGCGCGGGATCCCGGCGCCAGGCCATCGCATCAGGCTCGAGCTCCATGGTGAGCCCGGCGATGCGCTGGGCCCGCGTGGTGTGAATGCGCACCAGCGAGGGCTCGCCGATGGCCCCGGCGTCGAGCAGCTCCTTCGCCTTCACGATCGGCGGATAGTAGAGGAAGTTCTCGGTGACCCGAAACGTGCCGCGCGATCGGGCCACCGCGGCCGCGATGCGGTCGGCCTCGGCGACGGTGACGCAGAGCGGCTTCTGACACGACACGTGCTTGCCCGCCCCGAGCGCGGCCACGATCTGCTCGGCGTGGAGCCAGGTGGGCGTGAGCAGCTCCACCGCGTCGACCGCGCCGTCGTTCAGGACCTGGGCGAGATCAGAGTAGAGTCTCGGCTCGATCCCCCACTCGCGGGCCCGCTGCTTCGCCCGCTCGGGCGCGGTGTCGCACAGGGCCACCACGTCGCAGCGCGGGTGCTGCAGGTAGCCGGGCGCGTTGAGCCGCGAGATGTTGCCGCAGCCGACGATGGCCAGACGTACCCGGTCCATGGCCCGCCGATTCTAGTGTAGGCTCGAGGCTCACTCAAGCCACGGGGAGACGTCATGACCGGACTGATGCGATTGATCGCCCTCGCCATCCTCGCCACGATGCTGGCCGTCCCGTCCGGCTACGGGGCCGGCGACATCGACCGCGCCGCGGTGGACTTCAAGACCCCGGCCGAGATCAAGTGGGTCCGCAACGCGGCCGGCACCAACGAGCAGGCCCTGCTCCACGGGGACCCGAGCAAGCCCGGCCCGTACGTCGCGCGGATCAAGTGGCTACCCGGGAACATGAGCCGGCCGCACTTCCACCCGAACGACCGCTTCTTCGTGGTCCTGTCCGGTACCTGGTGGATGGGCACCGGCGAGAAGTTCGACCCCGACGCCACCGTGGCCGCGCCCGCGGGCAGCTACGTCATCCACTACGCGGGCAAGGTGCACTACGACGGCGCCAAGGACGAGGAGACCATCATCCAGGTCTGGGGCATGGGGCCGGCCACCGCGACCCCGGCCGAGAAACGCTGAGCGTCGACGCTCAGCGGATGCGCCAGCTCTTGTCCACGTAGCGGCGGCCGTCCACCTCCGAGAGCTGGATGGCCGCGCGGTAGCCGCCGGCCTCCGCCGTGTGCACGCGCGTCTCGACGGCGACCTGCTCGGGGTCGGGCCCGCCCTCGAGCGCCTCGGCGAGCACGCGCCCGTCGAGGCCGTCGGCGTCGGTGATGCCGAGCAGGGCCAGGATCGTGGGCGCCACGTCCGCGTTCCCGGCCGGGGCGCGCACCGTCTCGTGCTCCTTGAAGCTCGCGCCCCAGGCCAGGAAGGTGTTGCGGATGTTCCACGGGCTCATGCTGCCGTGGTCGCTCACGTACTGCGTGGCCCCGCCGCTCACGTTCGCCGCGTCGCTCCCGGGCACCCCGAAGGGGTTGGGTCGCGAGCTCCACGGGAACGTGAACAGCACGTCCGGCGCGCGGTCGCGGCCGGCCGCGTGGATCAGCTCGAGCGAGAAGGTGCCCTCGACCGTGCCGCGCGGATCCCCGTGGGGCTGGCCGGCGGTGAAGACCACGCTGCCCCACACCTGCGAGTGGAGAAAGCGCACGAGACGCGCGATCCGCTCGCGGTCGCGGCCCTCCACGTAGAGCGCGACGGACTGCCCGTTGCTCGCCAGGATCACGTCGCGCGAGTCGTCGGAGGCCTTGAGGCCGGCATCCACCAGGAACCGGGCGACGTCCACCCCGGACGTGTTGGTGGTGAAGCCGTGGTCGGACACCACGAGCACGTCAGTCGACGTGGCCAGGTCGAGGTCGTCGAGGGTCGCCAGCACCGCCGCGATCTCGCGGTCGTCGTTCCGGAGAGCCTCCCGCGCGGCTGGCGATCCCACCCCGACGTGATGCTGGCTGTGATCCGGCTCGGTCAGCCAGTTGAGCACCACGGCGGGCTGGAGCTCGGGAAGCACGTACTCGCGCAGCACGCGCTGCGTCCACGCCACCGAGGCGTCGAACCGCTGGGCGCCCGGCTCTTTCACCGGAGCTGGTCCGAACTTGGTCAGGATGGCCTCGCTCACCTCGGACGGGTACGCCACCGTCTTGCCCGGATCGAGATAGCCGTTGACCAGCGCGCCGACACCCGACAGCGCCTTCGGGTTCAGCAGGAACGCGCTCCCCGTCGAGCCCGAGCTGACGCCGGCCAGCCGGAGCCCGAGCGCCTGCAGGCGCTCGGCGAGCGTCGGGACCAGCAACAGACGGCCGCCGCTGGCCTCGTCGAGCCGGACCAGGTTGCGGTAGTTGCCGGTGTCGAACGCGCGGCCCGGATCGACAGCCGGGACGTACATCTGATTGCCCACGATCCCGTGCGTGCCAGGCTGCGCGCCGGTGGAGAGCGTCGCCGCGTTCACCCGGGTCACCGTGGGGAACACCGCGTGGCCGTTCGTCCAGTCCACGCCCTCGCGGCGCAGGCGGAAGAGGGTCGGCGTGTCCTCGGCGGTGATGGCGTCGGGCCTGAGCCCATCGACCACGAAGACGAGGATCAGTCGCGTCCCGGTCGGCATTGGCGGTACTATAGCCGACGCGTGCTGCGTGCTGTCGGCATCTCAACGAGGAGACCCGACGTCTCTTGATCCTGGCCGTCTTCCGCGTCCGCAGCTTCCGCTTCCAGGTCCCCGCCGATCTCCTCACCTCGTGGGCGTTCGAGATGGAGACGCTCATCCTGGGCTGGTACGTGATGGTGCAGACCGGCTCGGTCCTACTCCTCACCGTCTTCGCGTCGCTCCAGTTCCTCGGTACCCTCGCCGCGCCGATGTTCGGCGTCCTGGGCGACCGGCTCGGGGGGCGGCTCATGCTCTGCGCGATGCGCGCGATCTACGCGGTGCTCGGCGCGACGCTGATGGCGCTGGCCCTGGCCGGGGCACTCACACCGGCCTGGGTCTTCGCCATCGCGACGCTCTGCGGCATCGTGCGCCCCAACGATCTCGTGATGCGCAACACGCTGATCGGGGAGACCTTCCGGTCGAGCCAGCTCATGGGCGCCCTCGGGCTGTCGCGCGCCACCAGCGACTCGGCCCGGGTAGCCGGCGCGCTCGCCGGCGCGGGGCTCTCGACGCTGCTCGGGCTCGGCGTCTCGTACGTCTTCGTGACGAGCTTCTACCTGGTGAGCCTGGGGCTCACGTTCGGGGTGGCGCGGCGGCCGCTGATGCCGGACGTCGAGACCACGGGCACCCCCTCACCCTACCCTCTCCCCCTTGCGGGGGAGAGGAGGCCAGCGGCCAGAGGCTCCTCTCAGTGGCGGGAGTTGAAGGCGGGGATCGCCTACGTGATGAGGACGCCGGAGCTGCTCGCCTTCATGTGGCTGGCGTTCCTGATCAACCTGACCGCGTACCCCGTCTCGGGCGGCCTCCTGCCCTACGTCGCCCGCGAGGTGTACCGGGTCGACGCGACCGGCCTGGGATTCCTGGTCGCCAGCTTCTCGTTCGGCGGCCTGCTCGCGTCGCTCACCATGGCCTGGAGCGGGGGCTCGCGGAGCCCGGAGCGCGCCACGCTCGGCTACACCGCGCTGTGGTACGCCCTGCTGCTCGGCTTCGGCTCCCTCACGAGCT
>Ga0207684_10000463_pt1 | contig 52595 bp, 39 predicted proteins | sample KBSK5501metaG_FD_184342 | JGI IMG/M metagenome (GOLD analysis project Ga0207684, IMG submission 184342) | Corn, switchgrass and miscanthus rhizosphere microbial communities from Kellogg Biological Station, Michigan, USA - KBS K5-50-1 metaG... | ecosystem: Host-associated > Plants > Roots >... | reverse complement strand
CTCAATCCTCAATCCTCCTCTGGCACGCGACTTGGCTAATGATCCGGCGTAACAACGCTCTAAGAATCCGCCTCTTCGACGGGCGTTACGAAGGGTGTTAGGTCTCAGGCTCTGGGCACACGGCCGAACGCCTAACACCCGATATCATTTTCAGAGCGTCTCTTGTTGAAACCGTAACGCTTCAGACTCACTTCTCACCATCACTGGTCTCGAATCACGGAGTCACAAACAGGTTTCCTTCCTCGTCGCTGAATCCCCAATCGCCTGTCAAAAACCAGTCGCCGATGAAAGACTCCCCAGCGCGTGCGGAGTCATCACGGTACTCGACGAAGAGACCCGGGTCAGACTTGTGAACTGCGAAGCGGCCCGCGCGTCGCGGCGGAAGGACGTTGCCGGAGTGATCGATGATACCAATCGAGCGCCCCGGAACGGCCCGGCCGGCAGAACCGGCCGGCGTCGCGAACCATCGCGCGCACGTTCCAAATATCCATCCGGTCTCTGCACTCCCGGATACTTGGTTTAGGGCAATGTTCGGATCGCTTATTACTAAGTACTTAGTACCGCGAATGGTCTCGGCGACAACCGTTCGGATCTTCAAGTTTTTCAGATCAGCGAGCGCATTAGGTACAGATGCGGGCACGAAAATATTGCTGACTTCGCACTCTTCGATCGAGCGCATCACGCGCGCTGGATTCTCAAACGTACTCGCGACAACCGAGCACCCATACCACCACGCTGGATATAGCATTCCAAGCGAGGCTGCCGGAGTCGACCAGTCGGCGGCCGTCCAGAACACCGCTTCGGATTCGCCGTGAACATCGTTGAACATTTCGAACGCAGCGAGTTGAGCGGCGACTGATCGATGGCTGTGCACTATTCCACTGATCGCTCCATTCGACTCGATGTAGAAGAAAAAAGCCGCGGAGTTGGAATCAGTCTTCACCGTGTCGAAGTCCGATGACGCGCGATCCACCTCGCTCCAGAAGTCTTTTGAGCCGGCGGTCGCTGCGGGCGGCCGGAGATCTCGAACCACAAAACGAGTCGCTGGATACACAGCATCGCGGGCGTGCGATTCAAGCGCGTCGTAGATTGACTCATCAATCACGAGACTTTTGGCGCCGCTGTTCGCGAGTGCGTGATCCAGAAAAGCCGTGCTTGAGCGCTCCGACAGCGGAACGACCACCGCGCCGATCTTAAGCGCACCCAGGTGAGCGACGGCAAGAGCGGCCGACTGTGGCAGCACGACTGCTACTGAATCCCCTTCATTGATTCCCGATTCCCGAAGCGCAGTCGCGAATTTATCCGAAAGAAAATCGAGTCCGCCGAATGTGTAGGTATTCACGCCGCCTGCTTTGACGTCGCTTAGAGCGATTCGCGTCACAGCGTCCGTGTGTCTCCGGCAGATCGAGGTGGCGATGTTTAAGCGTTCGGGTATGACCCAGTGGAATTGGCGGCAGGCTTGTTCGTAGATTTCGAATCGATCAAGGTGTGGCGTGGGATCGTTCATGAGCAACGGCCTGAGGATCGAGGATCGAGGATGGAGCATCGAGGATGGAGCATCGAGGATAGAAGATCGAGGATCGCAAAATCGAGCATCGAGCTCTTATGTTCTATTCTCGATCCTCAATCCTCAATCCTCAATCCTCTATCCTCGATTCTCTATCCTAGTCCGCAGCGCCGATCGCCGCGCTTGCCGGTTCATTCGCGCGATCGACGATCAGTTTCGCGATGCGCTCGCGATGATAAGTCGCGTCACCAAACATCAACTCGGAAGCCTTCGCCCGTTTGTAATAGAAGTGGATGTTCTCATCCCAGGTGAAGCCGACTCCGCCATGAACCTGAATCGCCAGGTTCCCTACTTCGCGGTAACTGTCGCTGCAATAAGTCTTGGCCACGGAAACGGCCAGGGGAGCCTGTTTCGGGTCATTGCCCATAACCCACGCCGCATAGTAAACCGCGGATCGCGCACTTTCGGTCATCAACAGCATATTCGCGCAGTGATGTTGAACCGCTTGAAACTGACCAATCGGTTTGCCGAATTGCTTGCGAGTCTTGGCATATTCGACTGACGCTTCGAGCAGCCACTGCATGCCTCCAACCATCTCCGCAGACAAAGCGAGTGTCGCGACATCCAAGGCGTGCTCGAGCGCAGCCCGGGCTTTTGCATCGTCGGAGACGACGTCCTCGGATTGCACGACGACGTCCTGATATTCAATCGCGCAAAGCTGACGGGTACCGTCGACGCCGGACATTGGAGTGATCTTCACGCCCGGAGTGTTTGAGTCAACGAATGCCAGAACGAGATCGGAACCCGCGCGAGCGACGGTGATTATGAAATCTGACACAGCCGCGTCGCCGACAAACAACTTCGTGCCATTCACCTTGAACCCGCCTTCCACTCGGGTTGCTGAGAGCTTCACAGTGTCAGGATTCCAACTCGCACCCTTTTCGAGCAGCGCGACGGTGGCTTTCGCCCGGCCCTCGCAGATCGCCTCCAGACGCGCGCGGCGATAATCCGGAGAACATCCATTCTCAATCAACGAACCCGCGAGCGCCACCGTCGAAAGAAACGCGCCCGGCACCAGCGCGCGTCCCATTTCTTCGAACGCTACGGCAAGCTCTACCATGCCCAGCCCGATTCCACCGTCGTCTTCAGAGAAGATCAACCCGGTCCAGCCCTGTTCGACGAGTTTGTTCCAGACCGATTCGGCGTACGGCTCGTTCTTCTCAATCATCTCTCGCACAAGAGCCGGCGGGCACTCCTGGGCAAAGAGCTCGCGTGCGGATCGTTGAAAAAGTTTCTGAGTCTCGTTTAGTTCGAATTCCATTGTGGTGTCCTCTTGGCGTCTTTGCGGCTCTTAGCGTCTTCGCGCGAAATTAGTAGCTCTTCGGCAATCCCAACACAAAGTGCCCGATGATGTTTCGCTGAATCTCGGACGTTCCCGCTTCGATCGTGTTGCCGCGCGAGCGCAAATAAGCGTGAGCCCATTGGCCGTGATCGACCGCATAATCGCTACCACGCGTAAGCTGGCCGAATGGCCCGAGCATCTCCATTGCCACTTGTTGCATGCGCTGATTCATCTCGCTCCAGAAGATTTTCTGAATCGAGCCCTCGGGTCCGGGCACGCCGCTCTTGCTCATTCGAGTTATCGTGCGCATTTGATTCAGCCGAAAGACTTCGATCTCGGAGTAAATCTGGGCGAGCTTTTGCCGGATGATGGGATCCGCGCTTGCGGGCCGCCCGTCGCGTTCGGTTGTGCGAGACAACTCAATCAATCTCTCGATCTGCCGCTTGAAGGTTATTTGAAGACTAGCGCCCAACGTCCCTCGTTCAAACATCAGCGTCGCGATGGCGATCTCCCATCCGCCGTTGATCTTGCCTACGACGTTTTCCACCGGCACGCGGACGTTCTGAAACGACACTTCGTTGAATTCGGAATCGCCGGTCATCTGTTTCAAGGGCCGTACCGAGATTCCGGGGCTGTGCATATCGATGAGCATGTAAGTCAGGCCCTTGTGCTTCGGAACATCGGGATCGGTGCGCACGACGGCGAAGCACCAATCGGCAAAGTGCCCGAAGCTAGTCCAGGTCTTCTGACCGTTGACGATGAAGTGATCACCTTCGAGAACCGCCTCCGAGCGGAGCGCGGCGAGATCGGAACCCGCGTTTGGCTCCGAATAACCCTGACACCAGATCTCATCCGCGCTTAGGATCTTCGCAAGAAAACGTTGCTTCTGATCTTCGGTGCCGTAAGCGATCAGCGTCGGTCCGAGCAACGACAGCCCGAGCACGTTGATGAGCGGAGGCGCGGCAGCGCGAGCCATCTCTTCGATAAATATCGTCTGCTCGATAAGGGTGACGCCGCGGCCGCCATATTCCTTCGGCCAATGAATGCCGGCCCATCCCGCTTCGAACATTTTCTTCTGCCACGCGCGCAGGAAGTCGAAGCGTTGGCGGGAGTCCTCATCGTGAGCGGCTGCCGGGTCCCACTCCGCGGGAATGTTTGAGCCGAGCCACGCGCGGAACTCATCGCGAAAAGCCTGCTCTGATGATGTGAGATTCAGATCCATGATTTTCCTCTCCTGGTTCGCCGCATGCGCCGCGATTGGCGGCTCATTATATCGCGCTGATTGAGACTCACCAAATCCGCGAGAGCTATCTGGGAGAATGTGAAAATGGTAGCAAGCAATGCAGCGGTTTTTGTCCCTGCGGGGCAGTGTGATAAATTCAGCGATCGATAACAAACGGATCTCATACTAAGGAGAATTGAGAATGCTCAAGCCCACCATACTGATTTTGTTGCTGTCGTTTTCGTTACTTGGTTGCAGCAAGGCTTCGCCGTCCAATCAAAACGCGGTCGCCGCACCGCAAGCATCGACGGAGACCAAAGACATTGATGGAAGCACGGCTCTGCTCCGCGCGGTAAACAGCGGCGACAACTTTGAAGTGCGTCGACTGGTCGATGCCGGCGCCGAGGTAGATGCGCCGAACAACTCGGGAGTCACTCCGTTGATGAATGCCGGCGGGATGGGAAATAAGGAAGCGGTCGAGTTGTTGATAAGTAAAGGCGCGAATGTGAACCATCGGACGCCCGGCAACTATACTCCGCTGATGCAGGCTGCGCTTGTAGGCCAACTCGAGATCGTGAAGATTCTGCTCGAGGCAGGCGCCGACCCGACGGTGAAAGACACCGGCGGCCGGACCGCTGCCGACTACGCTGAGGAGCAAAAGCACCCGGATATTGCTCAACTGCTGAAGCAAAGAATGCCGTCGAAGAAGGACTCCAGAAAATGAATGTGCGCGGCGACCGCTGACGACATTTTCCATTTTCCATTTTCGATTTTGCATTTGCCATTTGGCAGGCCCGAAGCGCCAAATGAAACTGAGTGATGACAAATGACAAATGACAAATGGCAAATGGAAAATGGAAAATGGAAAATGCATTCATCGTTGTTGGAAGCGGAGTAGCCGGGCTGCGAGCCGCGGTCGAGCTTGCTCAACACGGCCGAGTTGCCGTTCTCACCAAAGATCAAATCACTGAGTCCAACACCGAATATGCGCAGGGCGGCGTTGCCGTCGCGCTGAGCGATGACGATGCGATCGAGCTGCACTATCAGGACACGATCGACGCGGGCGCGGGGCTCTGCGATCCCGATGCGGTCGCCGTGCTTGTCGAAGAAGGACCGCGGTACATCACTGAGTTGATTCAGCACGGCGCCGAGTTCGATCGAGAGGATGGCGAACTTGCTTTCACTCGTGAAGCCGCGCACTCGCGATCACGCATCCTGCACGCGAGCGGGGATGCGACCGGACGCGAGATTGTCCGCGCGCTCGTGGCGTGGTCGAAGAAGTTTTCAAACATCGAGCTGCTTCCACACGCCTGCACTCAATCGCTGATCGTCAACGAAGGCCGCTGTGTCGGAGTCACGTACGTCGAGCCGGTGACTCTGAATATTCGCGCGCTCTACGCACGCGCCACCGTGCTGGCGACCGGCGGAGCAGGACAGCTTTACTTGCACACGACGAATCCCGATGTTGCGACGGGCGACGGCCAGGCGATGGCTTATCGCGCGGGAGCGGTGATGGCCGACCTGGAGTTCATTCAGTTTCATCCAACCGCGTTGAATGTTCCAAACGCGCCGAGGTTTTTGTTGTCTGAAGCAATGCGCGGCGAAGGAGGATTGCTGATCAATTCCGAAGGGGAACGATTCATGACTCGTTATGACGAACGAGCCGAGCTTGCGCCGCGCGACATCGTGAGCCGCGCCATTCACTTTGAAATGGAGCGAACGAAATCGAATTCCGTATGGCTCGACATGCGTCATCTCGATAGCGAGACAGTGCGTGCGCGGTTCCCTAAGATTCTGAACACCTGTTTGCTTTACAACATCGACATCACTCGGGATCTGATTCCAGTGAGCCCGGCCGCGCACTATACGATGGGAGGCATCCGTACTGATCTGTCGGGCCGGACTTCAATTGCCGGTTTGTATGCCGCCGGCGAAGTCGCGTGCACGGGTGTGCATGGGGCGAACAGGCTTGCGTCGAACTCGCTGCTCGAAGGACTCGTGTTCGGCGCGCGGGCCGGCGCGACCGCGGCAACCGAAGCGCCGGACACAGTTGCTTCTGCGGCGCCGCGGGATTGGGACTTCGGTGAGGCGGCTGACTGGCGCATTGATGATGGCACTCGCGCGGAAGTGAAGCGCGTGATGTGGGACAAGGTTGGGATCGTGCGTGACGCGATGGGGCTCACGGCGGCGCTTGAAGCACTGGAGAAGATCGCGGCTCGAAAGTTAAACACGCGTTCGTGGAATTTCGTCACGCTCGCACGGCTTGTTGCCGAAGCGGCGCTGTCGCGGTGTGAGTCTCGAGGCGCGCATTATCGAAGTGACTTCCGCGAACGTGATGATGCAAACTTCGGCGGTCATACTTTGCAGGTGCGCTCCGAGGTGGGTCATTAATCTTGAAACACCAAACGCGCGGCCTTATATTAACTGGCGAGACGCAGACGAACCCCAGGCGTTCAGCTCCCCCAATACAAATTAAACGCAGCAAAGACCTTCAACTATGAAGCGAAGTTTTACAGCGACACTCCTGATCATCACCATCGCCCTGGGCAGCGGCGCTCAACAAAAGACCTTATCGCCGAGCGACACCGTAGTCACCTTCTATCGCGCGCTGAAGTCGAAGCATTACGTCGAGGGTTTTCGATATTCCGTTTATCGCGGCGCGGTGGAAGGGCTCACGCCCGCCGAGCTTCAGGACCTCGGGCCGGATTTTGCGCGAACCTTCTCGGCCATACCGGAGAATATCGTCCCGAAGGGCGAGCAGATCAGCGGACAGACGGCGACGGTGTCGTTGCAATTCGGCGGCGCGGGCGACGCGCAGCAAGTCGGACTCGTTCGAGCGGGCAACGAGTGGCTCGTGGGAGATCAGGAAACGCTTGCGATGGTGAAATCCCAGGGCCGCGCCTTTTTCTTCAACAGCCGGATGCTGGTCAACGAGAGCGAGGCCTACGAGATGCTTCAACGAATCATCGGTGCGGAGATCATCTACTCGCACAAGTTCGAGGGAAAGAACGCAACGCTCGCGGAGTTGATAAGACTTGGAGGCGTACCGAAGGATATCGAAGACGGCGAAGGCAGCGGTTATCGCTTTGTGTTGACTGTCAGCGCGGATGAGAAATCATTCTTCGCTACTGCGTGCCCGGCGACTTATGGAAGGACGGGCAGAGTTTCGTTCTACGCAAACATTGATGGAGTTCGCGGCGAAGACTTGAAGGGTCAGCCCGCTAAGGCTGGATCTCCGGTGTACCAACCGAAGTAAATGGTCTTATTTCTTAAGCGTTGCCACCGTTGCGCCGGCGCCGCCTTGATTCCCAGGCGCCGCATTGAACCGCTCAACGTGCGTGTGATCAGTCAGGAGTTCCGCGATTGCTCTTCGTAGCGCGCCTTTTCCGTGGCCGTGAATCACTCGCACGTTCTCAGCGCCCGCCATGACTGCTTCATCCAGAAATTTGTCCACGCGATCAATCGCTTCATCCACCGTTGAACCAATCACGTTGATCTCAGGGGAGAAGTGTTCGTCCACATCTACGTCGGCGCTCACACCTCTCGGCAGGCGGGTGACTGGAGATGATGCCTGGGGAGCGGCGATCTTCAAGAGCTGAAGGTCGTCGCGGCTCGCGCGGAATCTCAACGACCCGACCAACACCGTGTACTCGCCATCGCTGATCGATTCGATTGTGCCCTCCTGCCCAAACAATTTAATCCGGACGCGATCGCGTTCGTGAATTTCTCCCGTATCGATTTGAAATTCACTCGCTGGAGCAGGCTCGGTTGTCGCGAGTGCGGCGCTGGGAACGGGCGAGCTTGAAACTTGTTTGCGAAGCCTCACCGCGGCTGAACGCCGCAACTCAGCGCCACGCGCGTCTGTTTCTTTCTTCAATCGCGCGGCAGTCACGCGATCGCTGACGGTTCGAAGCAAGCGTTCGCTCTCGGCGGTGAAGTCGCGAATCACATTAGCGAGTTGCGCTTCGTAGTCTCTCTGTCGTTCAACCTCGCGGCGCGCGAATTCAAGATCGAGCTTCGCGTACTTTTCGGCGGTCACTTCTCGTTCTTCTTCAAGCGCCGCGCGCAAGCTCTCATGTTCATCGACGAGTTGCTTGAGATGTTTCAGATAAGCGTTCGCTTCAACATGAGCGGGATCGATGCGCTCGCTTGCTCTATTAATGATTTCATCGGGAAGTTTCATCCGCCGCGCGATCTCGAGACCCGAGGATGCGCCGGCGACTCCTACTATCAAGCGAAACGTTGGGCGTAAGGTCGCTTCATCGAATTCGACTGACGCGTTGAGCACGCCTGGTTCCTGCGACGCCCAGGTCTTCAGCGGATTGTAGTGAGTCGTCGCGATAGTCGTTGCGCCGGCGCGCTTGAAGAAATCAACGACCGCAACTCCGAGCGCCGCGCCTTCGTCGGGATCGGTGCCGGTTCCTACTTCATCCATCAGGATGAGTGCGGGCGGCGAAACCTGCTCGGCCATCTCAGCGATGTTGCGCATGTGAGCAGTAAAGGTCGAGAGATTCGCCGCGATCGATTGTTGATCGCCGATGTCCGCGAGCACTTGCGAGAACACGGGCAGCGTCGCGCGAGTCGCGGGTATGTGCAAACCTGCTTGCGCCATCAACGCGATGAGCCCGACTGTTTTGACGACAATCGTCTTGCCGCCGGCATTCGGTCCGCTGATGACAACCGTCTGATGAGCGTCATCCATCGCCAAAGAAATCGGGACGACCCGCGAGCCTTGTTGCTTCAATGAATGCTCGAGCAACAGGTGACGCGCGTTTTCGAGAACAACCTCGCGCGCGGTGGTCATCTCGGGCCGCACGCACCTGAACTCCGCGGACAGCCGGGCTTTCGCGTGAGTGAAATCGATTTCGGCGAGCGCTTCCGCCGCGGCCCTGATGCCGGGGAGATTCGCACGGAACGCTTCGGCGATTTCCAAAAGGATTCGAGCGATCTCGATCTCTTCTTCTTCTCGCAAGCGAACCAGTTCGTTGTTCTGATCGATGATCGTCAGGGGCTCGACAAAGGTTGTCTGGCCGCTCGACGAGAGCCCGTGCATCACGCCGGGCACCTGGGCTCGAAAGTCGGTGCGCACCGGGATCACGAAGCGCCCGTTGCGGATCGTGACGATATCTTCCTGGATCGCGGTCGGCACGCGTTCGTGCATCAGCGATTCGAGATTGCGATAGATGCGCGAGCGGCGATCATTGATCTCGCGGCGAATGCGGCGCAGCGCGGGGCTTGCGCTGTCGTCGACTTCGCCGGTCGGAAGAATTTTTCCGCGAATCGACGCAAGCATCCTGCGAAGATCTGGAATGGTTGCCGCGATCGCCGAGAGCCCGGGATAACGAGCCTTGATTTCCGGATCAGAGAACTGAGCGCGAACATCTATTGCGACTGAGGTGAGCCGCTGAAGCTCGAGTATCTGGCGAGGCTCAATGCTGGTCCCGATGACTTGAAGTTCGCCGAGCGATTCTTCGGGATCATCGAGTTCGCCCAGTCCAAACGCGCCGCCGGTCGTCACGTAGTCAGCGCACTCGGTTGTGCGATCGAGCTCGCGATTGATGTGCGCGTGATCAGCCGATGGAAGAAGTGCCGCGACCCGCTTGCGGCCAAGCGGAGACTGAACGTGCCGCGCAAGAAGGCTGATGAGCGCTTCGAACTCGAGTGTTTTTAGGGTGCGATCATCCATGACGGGTTTATTCCTGTCAGGCAAAGAGGAAATCTTACGCTGTGGGTTCGAAGCTGGTCAACGAAACGGCATAGCCAGCATTCGAGTTGTTCAAGCGCCATCGCGTCCATATAATGCGCGTCTGACCGAGCTTACCGTGCGAGTCTTTGGAAAATCTAAATCGGGCTGATCGACCTGAACCGAATGACTGAGTCATCAACACAAGGTGTGCGTGTGAAGACGGCCGCAAGCGCCCGCGATCGTCGCGCGTTTCTCGAACTGCCATACAGACTCTATCGAGGTGACGCGCATTGGGTTCCACCGCTGAGGATGGCTCAGAAGGACATCCTGAATACCGCGCGTCATCCTTTCTACAAGACCTCGGATGTCGAGATGCTTCTCGCCGAACGCGATGGGCGCATAGTAGGGCGCATCATGGCGATTCTCAATCGCGCTTATAACGAATTCCATAACGAGCGATGCGGGTTCTTTGGTTTTTTCGAAGTAGAGAATGATCAGGAGGCGTCGGAGGCGTTGCTCGATGCCGCGCGAGACTGGCTTCGCGGGCATGGCGCCGAGGTGATGAAGGGGCCGGTGAATCCTTCTACTAACTACGAATGCGGCTTGCTCGTCGAAGGCTTCGATCTGGACCCGATGATTATGATGACCTACAACCCGGCTTACTATGCCGAGTTGATCGAAGGCTATGGCATGAAGAAAGCGATGGACCTTTATGCCTATGACATCGATGCGGAATATTTCAATCACTCGAACAAGCTTCAGCGCGTGGCGGACCGGCTAAGGAAAAAGACCAATATCAGCGTTCGAACCGTCAATATGAAAGACTTCAAAAACGAAGTCGGGATAATTCGGGAAGTGTACAACGACGCGTGGAGCCACAATTGGGGATTTGTGCCGATGAGTGAAGAAGAGTTCGATCATCTGGCGAAAGATTTGAAGCAGATCGTTGATCCGCGAGTAGTATTGATCGCCGAACAGGTGATCGACGGCGGCAAGCCCCGAGCGGTTGGATTCCTGCTAGCGGTGCCCGATCTGAATCGGGCGCTCAAAAAGATCAACGGACGCTTGCTGCCGTTGGGCTTGCTGAAGCTGTTATGGCACTCGCGAGGAATCAGTACGATCCGCGTCATCACGATGGGAGGCATAGTCGAGTTTCAAAATCTCGGGCTGGGTTCGGTCTTACTGGACGAGATATATCGCCGCGGGCCGGCTGCCGGTTTTCCCACCGGCGAGATGAGTTGGGTGCTCGAGAACAACGTCATGATGAATCGCGCGGCCGAGATGATCGGCGGCCGCCGTACAAAGACTTATCGGATTTACGAAGTCCCGGTGTAGAATCTGGTCCTAGCGCGAGGCGTGATATCATTCGCGGCTGGACGCGCGAGCGGAGGTCAAATAATGCGCAGACTTGTTGCGATAGCGATCGTGCTCCTGATAGGAGGCGGCGTCGCGTATTACGTTTACAATCACGGATGGAAAAAGCCCGAGCGGTTCAGCTCGTTATTCTCATCCAGCGGTGATTCGGCGACGACGCGAAAGGTGAAGACTGCGCTCGGTCTTTCGAAGCGTCTCGCCGGGTTCGATATCGGCGTCAACTCGAGCGAGGGGGTGGTTACGCTCACGGGGCAGGTGCCTTCGGAAGACGCGAAGTCGCTTGCGGGCGAGATCGCTCGCGACACCGCCGGGGTGACTGATGTGAAGAACGAGATCGCTATCGATCCGGCGGCGCATCCATCGAGTGAAAGCGCTCACGTGGAAGATCTCGAGATTCGAGTTGCGATATTGGAAGCGCTCACACACAGCCGCGAACTCGGCGGCAAAAGCATCGATGTGAAAGTCGATAACCGGGTCGTCACACTAACCGGATCGGTCGAGACACCCGCTCAAAAGAGCGGCGCCGAACAAACCGCGCGTGCGGTTGACGGCGTCGCGGGAGTGACGAATAACCTAGCGGTCACGAATCCACAAGCGGCGATGGAACCTCCTGCCGGCGGTGCTCCGCCTGGCGATTCAAGCGCGGACCTTGCAAAGCGCGTCGAGTTTGATCTGTTTCGGACAAACGCGTTCAATACCCAGACTATGCAGATTCGAGCCGACGACGGTGCGGTGACTTTGGCCGGAACGGTGAGGTCTCGAGCCGAGCAACTGCTGGCCGAGCGTGTTGCACAAGGTGTTCCGGGTGTGAAGAAGGTTGCCAATGAGTTAAAGGTTGCCGCGAGTGCTCGCCCATAGACGTGTTCAGAGTCCAAGCTTCAGCTTGCTGCTCACACGCCCGTGACCAAGAGCAAGCTGAAGCTTGTACTCTCAACAAGCGATTGATGTATCATCGTGCTTAACCCCTTTTGGGAGCAGGAATCCCTAATCCGCAACGATCCGGCTAAGGTGCAGGTGGAACAAGCGGCGATCATCAAGAGGTGGCAACGAGTAGAAATCGGCGCCACTCGAATATTCCAGCGGCTTCGCCTCCCAAACAATCAAAAGTATTTCGTACTCACCATTACGATCGCAATCGCATGCGGGCTGGTCGCGGTGAGCTATCACCTCTTGATCAAGCTGATCTCCGCGAACCTGATCGAGCGTGCAATTGCGATTGAGGGACCAAGCCGCACTATCTGGATTCTGATCGTCCCGACGGTTGGCGGGCTCGCGGCGGGTTTGTTGATTTACTATTTCGCGCCCGAAGCGCGTGGCAGCGGCATACCTCAGGTCAAAATCGCCTTCACGATGAACTACGGACGCGTGCCGATGCGAGTCGCCGCCGGCAAAGCCGTGATCTCGGCGTTGTGCGTTGGCTCTGGGGCGAGCCTTGGGCGCGAAGGCCCGACGGTGCAGATTTGCGCGGCGTTGTCTCACGCGATCGCGCGGATGTTTTCGATTCCACGCCGCAAGCAGATGAACCAGCTTCCGGTGGGCGCGGCCGCGGCAATCGCGGCGGCGTTCAACACTCCGATCGCGGCGGTTACCTTTGCTCTCGAAGAGATCATCGGAGACTTGAATCAGAAGCTGGCGGCTTCGATTGTGATCGCTGCTGTTATCTCTGCCACGATCGAGCGGTGGTTGCTGGGCCCGTTCCCGCTGTTCAGAGGCGCGAACGTTTATGCGTTGAACAGCCCGAAGGAACTCGTGGCATACGCAGCGCTGGGAGTTTGCGCGGGCTTCGTGGGCGTTGTTTTTTCGAGAATGATTCTATGGCTGCGCTTTGCCTTTCGAGATCGATTGCAGGTTCCGTCGTGGTCAAAGCCGGCCATCGGCGGGGTGATCATCGGCGCCATCGGCCTTTGGCAACCGCACGCGTTGGGGCTCGGCTATGACTTTCTGGGCACGGTGCTCAGCGGCCAGAACCAGCTTATGCTGAAGGCGGTGCTTGCGTTGATGGTGGCGAAGATACTGGCTTCGGCATTCAGCTACGGATCGGGAATGTCGGGCGGAGTGCTGGGGCCGTCGTTGTTTGTTGGAGGGATGCTTGGCGCGTTGGTGTGGCATGGGCTGATCTACATTGAACCCGACGCGACGATTGCGCGCGGTGGTTTTGCTCTCGTTGGAATGGGTGCGATGTTCGCGGCGGTTATTCGAGTGCCGATAACATCGATCCTGTTGATATTCGAAATGACGTATAACTACGAGATCATCCTGCCGCTGATGATCGCCAACGCAATCGCGTACGCGGTGGCATCGCGCCTGACACCGCTTTCGATTTACGAAGCGTTCATGTTTCAGGATGGAATTCATATGGGACCTGCGCCCAGGACTGACGTGTTGTCGGGAATCACCGCGGCTTCGGTGATGACGCCGGAGGTAGTGACGCTTCCAGACGACATCACTGTGAAGGAATCCTTGGGTATCGTGGGCAGGCTCGAGTTCAACGGATTTCCGGTTTTGCACGATGGCAAGATGGTGGGATTGATCACGACGGGGGATCTGAGGCGTCTGGAGGCGGACGGCCGCCAGGACGAGTGGATCTCAAACGTGATGACGAAGAAGGTTGTGCATGCGCATCCGGAGCAGACGCTCGATACCGTCGTGTTGAAGCTTGCGCAGAGAGAGTTGTCACAGCTTCCGGTTGTTTCCCGTGCTGATGACGGCCGATTGCTCGGAATCATCACTCTCCGCGACGTGGCGCGCGCGCAAGCGCGATTGGCATCGAGCCAATACACGCTGGGTCCCGATGATACGATCAGCCCGACGAACGTCTCTCAGGTATCAGACCGCTCGATGTTTTGACGCTCATACTGGTAATGATCGAAGACCTCTCAGCCTGGCACGAACCAGTCTCAAAACTCTTCACACTTCCTCAATCACCTGAGGAGTGGTTGTCTTATCGGCTGACAGACGAGCAAGTCCAAGTTTATGGAGAACAAGGTTACCTTGCGGGAGTTCGCGTACTCACGGAGGAACAAGTCGAAGTACTTCGAGGTGAGTTGGCCGGGCTGCTGGATCCCAGGCACGAAGGAAATGATTTGTTCTACGAGTATCATTCGAACGAGTCTTCGGATTCGAGCAAGACATTGTTTCACGCGCTCGGAGCATGGCGGATAACAGCGGCGTTTCACGATCTGTTGTGGAACCCGGCGTTCACGGTGCCGGCGTCTCAGTTGCTCGAAGGCCCGGTGCGATTTTGGCACGATCAGCTTTTCTCGAAGCCTGCTCATCACGGCGGTGTCGTAGCGTGGCATCAGGATTATTCGTACTGGACCCGCACGATTCCGATGCAGCACCTGTCGTGTTGGATTGGGCTCGATGATTCGACGCGAGAGAACGGCTGCGTGCATTATGTGCCGGGGAGTCATCGCTGGCCGCTGTTGCCCATCACCGGTCTTGCGGACGACATGGAAGCGATAGATGATGTGCTGACCGCGGAGCAAAAGGCGCGCTTCAAGCCTGTGGCCATTGAACTGAAGAAAGGCGAAGCGTCGTTCCATCATCCGTTGATGATTCACGGGTCATACGAGAATCGCACTACGCGTCCGCGGCGAGCGGCGGTGATCAACGTGTTTCGGGATGGAGTCAGATCGGCTTGCGATGCGCCGCCGCTTGAAGGCGTCCCGGCGATTCCAAGCGGACAACCGATGACCGGCCGATTCTTTCCGCTGCTGTTCGATCCATCAGTGTTGCGCGAGGGCGACGAGTAATGAAAGTCTCGCTGTTTATCACGTGTCTGATAGATCAGTTCTTCCCGGAAGTCGGAGTCAGTACGGTCCGCGTGCTGCGAAAGCTCGGAGTCGACGCCGACTTTCCCGAGGCACAGACCTGCTGCGGGCAGCCGGCGTTTAACAGTGGGTATCAAAGCGAGGCCCGGGATCTTGCAAAGAGATTCATAAGCATCTTCGAAGAGAGCGAGTATGTCGTTGCGCCGTCGGGTTCGTGCACAAGTATGGTGCGAGTGTTCTATCCCGAGCTCTTGAAGGATGAGGGTGAGTGGCTGAAACGCGCCGAGGCCCTGGCGTCACGGACGTACGAATTCACGGAGTTCGTCGTCAACGTTTTGGGAGTCCGGGACGTTGGCGTGTCCGGTGAAGGCAAAGTCGCATTACACAAGTCGTGTCATTTGTTGCGCGAGCTGAAGGTAAAAACCGAGCCTCAGGCCTTGCTCGCGGCGGTAAAAGGAATCGAGCTGGTTGAACTCGAGCGCGCAGATCAGTGCTGCGGCTTTGGAGGTTTGTTCTCGATCAAGTATCCGGATATTTCCGGCGGCATACTTGAAGACAAGATCGAGAGCATTGAGAAGAGCGGCGCTGATGTGGTCGTCGCGTGCGACGTTGGATGCTTGATGCACATCGGAGGGGGATTGAGCCGCAGGTCCTGTCACGCGCGAACGATGCATATAGCGGAATTGCTCGCGAGGAGTGAAGCGTGATGCGTGAAACGTGATGCGTGATTCGTGACCGGATCATTAACGCCTTTCACGAATCACGAATCACGAATCACGAATCACGAATCACGTTTCACTCATGAATCTTATGAATGTACGAACTGAACACTTTATCGGAGACTCGACGGCCGCGGTTCAGAACAAGACTCTGCAAACACGGCTGCGAGTCATCAACTCCTTCACCGTGATGCGCAATCGCGCGTTCGCTGATCTGCCGGATGGCGAAGCGCTGCGGGATCGCGCGCGAGAGATCAAAGAAGAAACGATTTCCAATCTCGAGTTTTATCTTACCCAATTTGAAGAGAACGTTGTTCGACTCGGTGGGACTGTACATTGGGCTCGCACGGGTGAAGAAGCCTGCGCGATCGTGCTCGATCTTGCGCGCAAGAATCAAGTGAAGCGAGTCGTAAAGAGCAAATCGATGGTGACCGAGGAAATCGAGTTGAACGAAGCTCTTGAATCCGCCGGCATCGAAGCCGTCGAGACCGATCTTGGCGAGTACATTGTTCAACTCGCGCACGAGAAGCCGTTTCATATCCTCGCTCCGGCCGTTCACAAATCAAGAGGCGACATCGCCGAGTTATTCGCCGAAAAACTCGGCGCCATGAACTTGAAAGAAGCCGAGGAGATGACCGTCGTTGCGCGAAAGGCTTTGCGCGAGAAGTTCTGCACGGCGGATATGGGAATCACCGGCGCCAACTTCGGGATCGCCGATACGGGCACGATCGTTCTGGTCGAGAATGAAGGCAACATTCGGCTGAGCACGTCGTTGCCGCGCATTCACGTTGCGGTGATGGGTATCGAGAAGGTGATTCCGAGGCTCGAGGACCTTGCGGTGTTCTTGCGAATACTGGCTCGCAGCGCCAGCGGGCAGAAGATGTCGAGCTACGTGTCGCTGATAAGCGGGCCGCGACGCGAAGGCGAAGCTGACGGCGCGGCTGAGTTTCATCTGATTATTTTGGATAACGGACGCACGCGGATTCTTGCCGACGAGGAGATGCGTGAGGCGCTTTACTGTCTGCGTTGCGGCGCTTGTTTGAATGTGTGCCCGGTGTACAAGAAAATCGGCGGGCACGCATACGGGTCGGTGTATTCGGGACCGATCGGGTCGATACTGACGCCCGCGTTTGCAGGTCTTGAGAAGACGAAAGACCTTCCGTTCGCATCGACCTTGTGCGGGGCGTGCCGCGAAATATGCCCGGTTAGGATCGACATCCCGCGAATTCTGCTCAAGCTTAGAAGTGACTGGTCAGAAGGAAAGACGGCTGGTGCGCGGCCGTCATTTGGCGAGCGACTGGCGATCAAGCTCTGGGCATTTGCGATGCGCAACACTGCTCTTTACAACTTTGGCTTCAGGGCGGGAGCCGTTCTTCAGCGGCCATTGGTTGAAGAGGGTAAGGTCAAGCGTCTGCCGTTTGCGCTTGCGGGCTGGACACAGAATCGAGACTTTCCCGCGTTGGCGAAGAAATCTTTTCGCGAAACCTGGCGCGATGAGTTGGGCAAGAAGAGGTGAGTCAGTGAGTGTTGGTGATTCAAGGGAACAGATACTGGCGACGATACGCGCGGCGGTTGGTATGCCGGTCAGACGTGATCGCGCGAGCGCTCCAGAATTCAATTTGAGAAACCGTGTCGAGGAAACACGCGATGAGTTAGCCGGACGGTTCCAAGCGGAGATCACCAGAATCGGGGGCCGCTTTCACTACGCGACCAACGCCGAATCGGTTTGTGCATACATCGAGCAGGTTGCCGAAGCCGAGGGCGCGAAGACGGTCATCTGTTCCAACGGGCGAGTCGCTGACGAGTTCGGCATCGCGAATCGTCTTGCAGCGAAGGGCATCGCATTCATCAATGATCAGACAGAAAACAACATCGTAATAAACGCCGCGCGTGCGGAGATCGGTGTCACGGGAGTTGATTACGCGCTAGCCGAAACGGGCAGTCTGGTTTTGCTTGCGCGCGCCGGGCAACCCCGATCAGTCTCTCTGCTGCCGCCAGTTCATATAGCTCTGATCAGGCCCGAGCAAATCATTGGCGGATTCGACGAACTCTTTGAATTGCTGCGAGCCGATTTCGAGGCGACCGGCGTGAAAAGCGCGGTCACTTTCATCACCGGTCCAAGCCGAACGGCTGATATTGAATTGACCCTCGTCGTCGGCGTCCACGGACCACAACAGCTCCACGCCGTCCTGATTGATCGTTGATAGACCCAGAACGGCTTTCATACTCCACACCAAGCCTTCGACAGATCTTCGTTCTGAAGCGATACGCTCTGTATCGAAACATCTTCGCTCGGTTGCGGGTCACGCTTTGATTTAGTTCGTCGTGACGAGAATCGGCATGCATTGCGCAGGAATACCAGTTGCACGGCTGGGAGTATGTTCATTCAAATTTCATTCATGGTGCTCGCAATAATCACGGTGTCAGCCGCCGTTATTGCCTTTTCGGCGGCAGTGAGCTGGCTCGCGGTGGAACTGGCCGGGTTCGCCATGTGCCGGGCATTTGGACATTGCCGGCCAGCTTCAAAACGAGTTGTAGCCAGGAGCAGGGCAACTGGCGGCTGGGCGCGAGCTTGGCGACTCACTCACGCCGAGTGATCCCGGTGCGCTTCAAGGGCAGCCGCACTAGTGTTCTTATGGCTATTAGAGAGTTTGAATGATCAAGCTCAGGACAATTTGATTAATAACCCACACAACCAGATTCAAGGAGGCAAGCGATGCAAATCAAAGAAGTGATGACAGCGAATCCGACGTGTTGCATTCCGTCAGATACCGCGCAAACGGCGGCGATCATAATGAGAGACGAGGACACCGGAATCGTTCCGATCGTGGAAGGCAAAGGCGATCGCAAACTCGCCGGCGTGGTGACCGATCGCGATCTATGCGTTGGAGTGATTGCGAACGCAGCGACGGCGGATCTGCTCAATGTCCCAATCGAGCAGTGCATGACGACGAAGGTGATTTCCTGTAAGGCGGATGAGGATGTCGACGCCGTGCTCGATGCGATGCAGGAAAATCAGATTCGCCGGATTGTTGTTGTCGATAACGACAACAATATCCAGGGAATTGTCTCGATGGCGGATTTGATGAATCGCGGAAAGGTTGAAAAGGGGGCGATTCGTGAAACGCTGAAGAGCATTTCGAAGCCCACCGGCGAACAGAGCAAGCCACGCGCGGAATCCGCCGCCTCGGCAAATGAATGAGTTTGAACCCCGTGTACGATGGAGGTGAATCATGAAACGATTGATGATTGTCGCAATGCTGGCCGCGAGCGCGCTGATGGCGGCTTGCAGTTCGCACCAGTTTGACGACTCGAAGATTACCGCAAAAATAGAGAGCAAACTGGTTGGGGATAGCGAGACCAGCGCTCTGAAGATCAAGGTTGAAACCAACGCGGCTGTCGTGACGCTGTCGGGCACCGTGCCGTCTGAAACCGAAAAGAGCAAAGCTGAAACGCTTGCGAAAGACACCGACGGCGTAAAGAAAGTCGTGAATCAAATCAAGGTCGATCAGTCTTCGGCGAGCTCAAGCAATATCCGCGACAAGGCCACTGATGCCGCGAAGGAGGTTGGCGAAAAGATCAGTGATGCCACGATCCTGACGAAGGTCAAAGCCAAGCTCCTGGCGGATGGGATAAAGGGAACCAATGTCGACGTCACGAATGGCTCGGTTGTGCTCAAGGGCCTTGTTGAAGACATGAACGAAAAGGCCAAGGCGGCGGACATCGCGAAGAATGTCTCCGGCGTAAAGGACGTAACGAATCAGCTAACAGTAAGACGGTCTAAATCGTCATAAGCGATCGATCCCGCTGGTGAACTAGACCGAGACCTTTCGGTGAGCAAGTAGCCGGAGGAGTCCGTTGATCGCGAGGTGCAGCAGCACATATACGATCAGCGCGAATATGAATGAGAGTCTTAGTTGGAAGTGTCCACTGGCGGGATCGCTCATCAGTCCGCGAAAAGGCGCGAGGAACGGCGAGCTCAACCGGTCGATCAAGCGGTTGAAGCTGTTGGATTCCCGAGCGCCGAGCAAATCCAGAATGATCTCAAGCCCGATGAGGCCGTAGATCAGATAGAAGATGTAATCGACGATTTGAGAGACCCTGGCAATACCGCGGGCTCGCTGGAGTTCGTTCTCGGTCTCGACGACCTCGGTCATCGCTTTGCTCTTGAGATCTTTTCCAACCAGCGCCGCTTGAGTTCGATCGCGTTCGTCGAGATGATCGGCGTGCCGCGCAATTTCTTCGTGCACACCTCTGCGCACGTCGTTCTTGATGGCTTCGTGTTCCGCGAGTCGCTCGGATTCATCGACCGCCAGCTTCTCATCTTCCATTAGCATGATGTTCTCCGTCGTAGGGTTATGGTCCGACGGTAGAATGGCAAGACGAGTGCCATCCTGAATTAGTCCACATTAGCGCACTTCCTGAAATCAAGGGTGTATCTCCGGCGTACATGCATTGTACTGTGGCGTTCCCCTGTGAGTGGTTGCTAAACACAGACGATGATCGCTGATCGGGTAGCTAAGAGTTTGCAAAAGCAAGCCGCAACGGGTATCGAGAAGTTTCTCGAAATAAACGGCACGCCTGTTGCGCAAGTCAAATCGTCGTTTGTTGACGCTGTGTTACTCTAAAGTCCGGAGGCTGGTGAAGCGTTGCTATTCTTTAGAGAGGAGGCCGCGTGGAAGACCGATCGAACATAGAGAGGAAAATCTTGCTAATCATCGACGACGACGTCGAGTGGACGGATTTGTTGCGGATTTTCTTTGCGAACAAATACGACGTGCATATTGCGCATTCCGCGATTGACGCGATTGAATTCATCAAGGGCACGCAGCCGTCTGCAATGATTTTGGATTTGGTTATGCCCTCGGTCGATGGATTTGGGCTGATGCAGCGATTGAGCACCATGTCGAATGCGGAGATCCCGACGGTGTTGACGACGGGATGGGTCACCGCGGATGTAGCGTCACTTGCGGCTTCAATCGGATGCGCTGCCGTGCTTGGAAAACCTGTCTCGCTTTCCGAGCTCGATGGTATCGTAAGCGAGCTCATGTATGGAACACACAAGAAGCCACCTAAATCAGAAGAGCCCGACGCATTGCAATAACAAAACAGCGGCCGGCCTTCATAGCTCCAACGCTCCAACAAAAAAATCTACATCGAAAGATACTTTGAGATCAGTGCAACCAGCGTCGAGAAATTGACCGGTTTCGTTACGAAGTCAGTACAACCCGCCGAGCTTACCATTTGCCTGACGTCTTCGGGGTCATGAGCGGTTAACGCGATCACGGGCACTCGGCTCATGTATTCGATCTCTTTTATTTTCCTGGTTGCGGTGAGCCCGTCAACGACGGGGAGTGTTAGATCCATGAGTATGATGTCAGGTCGCGAATGGAGAGCAACCTCAATGGCCTCAGCGCCGTCGGCAGCTTGCAATACCTCGTATCCCTCGCTCTCGAGCAGCTTCGACAAACCGGTTCGGCTGTCTTCGAAATCTTCGACTAGTAACACGCGTTTGGTAGAAATCATCGTGTCCCTTAGAACACTTCTCCGTGGTTATTGGATTTTAGAATAGTCGATTCATAGGACCAACGCTACCGTAAAAGTAGTGGCTCGGCGTTACTGAGCTCTGATTGTGTCGAACGCAAACCGGTCACAGCTACCAATCAAATACGTCCCGTTTTAATTCACGGCTGTCACGCTGTTGCTAAGGAATTCGCTCAATGCAGCGTATTGTTTGGTGGCACATCGGTTGCCGGTCTGAAGGTGCTCAGAATTGACAGGCGTGTCGGTAACGCAAAGCAAGGAAGAACAATGATCTTTTAAGGATGAAGTAAAAGCAAAAGGAGGTTTTCGAATGTGCAGCAGTCTTCGTAGAAAAATTGAGAAACCCGCGGGTTTGCTGTTGGCGCTCGCATTGGTTATCGGCATGGGGATCCCGGCGCGGGCTCAACGATTGGTGAGGGTGCCCGCGGGAACCGTGCTTCCTCTTCGAATGGAGACCTACCTCAACTCCGATACGTCCAGGGTAGGCGATCGATTCGTGGCGACCGTTTCAAGCGATGTGACGATTGATGGATTTTTGGCGGTACCGACTGGCTCGAAGGTTGAGGGTCATGTGACTGGCGCGATTCCTGCCACTCGTACGAGAGCCGGCAGTGTCGCGATAGCCTTCGACAGAATCAGATTTGCCAGCGGCTCATCGGTTATGGTGGATGGGACACTGACAACGCTCAGTGACGAAGGACGCCGTCAGCTCGAAGCGAGCAACGAAGATGTGATCGGTGGCGGCAGCCGCACTCGGCGCGGCATCGTTTTCATTGGCGGCGGCGCTGGCGCTGGCGCGCTCATTGGAGCGCTTGCGGGCGGCGGCAAAGGTGCGGCAGTTGGAGCCGGAGTCGGCGCAGTCCTCGGAACCTTAGGCGTTCTTCTCACCAGGGGTGAGCGTGCCGAAGTACAACCGGGTACCGAATTCGCGATGATGGTGGAGAGTCCTTTCAACGTCAGCACCGATTCGGAGAGGCTCGGAGCGTTCGACGACACGACCTCAGTTGGAGTACCGTCGCAGCAACACGACTTCACATCTTTCGAGGCTCTTCAGTTCGCGCAGATTGCCTTGAGGGATCGCGGATACTACACAGGTCCCATCAATGGACAAGTGAATGTTGCTACGCGCGATGCCTTGCGAAGGTATCAGCGCGATCATAATCTTCCGGTAACCGGTGACCTGGATGTGCGGACCGCGCGAGATCTTGGTGTCGCAAGCGAATCAGGCTTTGAAACAGCGTCAATCGAGATCAACACCGCGCGCGCCGAGCGTGTTGATCGAGATGGCATTCGGGTGAATATGGATGTGCACACGCGCGGGAGCGGTTGGCAGGTGTTTGTCAATCGATTCGTGAGCGGTAACACGCTGCACCTTTATGTGCGCGGTGTTCCTCCTCGGTTGCCTTCGGGTACGGCGACGGATCATCGCCAGTTCTCTGACACCTACTACAACATGCCCAATGTGACGCGGGTTGTATTTCACGGGCCGCAACGAGATTTCCCGGTCGACTTGTTGGGCGGTGGTGGCGTTGGCGGAGGCACCGGAACGGGTGCGGGCGCCGGCAACTCACGCCAGATATTGTTTCTGTCAAACCGTCTGCTGCAGGACTACCAGAGGGACGTGAACGTTCGCGGGAACCGCGGCCAGATAATCTTCGACACACGGCGAAACTTCAGGCAGAACGAAGTAGAGCTGCTGTTTCAACTGAACAGTCTGCAGTCGGCGGCGGAACTCTACAATCAAATAGTCACCAGGGTGAATGACCCTGATACGTTGAAAGGCGCGGCTGACTCGCTGCTTCGGCAAATGCGATTGACAAGCCGAATCATGAGGCGGGGCATCACGCTGTCGTCAATCGTCACCAACGACTGGGCGCAGCTCCGCGATGAAATCGGGCGAATCGGCCTGACCGATACGAACCTCGATAGCGACACGGACATCATCCGGTGATTCCTGTCAGCGCCGTTCGCCGTGCGGATCGATTGGTCATCCGTGACTGATCGGTCCGCAACGGAGCGGCCCTCGAGAGTCTCAGGTGTTTTTGAAAGCAATGGAATCGAAAAATGACTTCACCAGCACCAGGTCAAATCCAAATCAAGGGCGCCATGCTTTTGATTTGTGATCCGGCCGGCAAGGTCCAGGCTGTAAGCTCCAAAGCCGTGGGCGACACATTTCCCGAGACAAGCTTCTTGCAAAAAGATGTTGGCGAGCTACTCGGTCTCGGATCCTCGATGAATAGCTGGCTCGAGGATCGAATTAATGAAGCGCGGAATAAAGACGAGTACTTTGCCGAAACAATCGTGGAAAACGGAAGAGGCAGACTGTCAGTAAGGCTCGATGTTCTGAATCACGACCGCGAGCTTTACGGCTTCGCGCTGCAAGTACTCCCGGTGCAAAATGGCGCGGCTGGATTGAGTGATGGTGATTCGGTAGTCGAGCGCAAACAGTGGCACGAGATAAAGAACCATGTCGGCGCGTTGAAGCTCTACGCGACGTTTCTAAAAAGAAAAATGCCCGACGGGGACGAACGCCGAATCGTCGAAAAGATTTTCAATGGTGTTAACGAGTTGATTGGATACATGGATCGGATCAGGAGGGGAGAAGCTCAATGAAGAGGCAACATAGCATTCTCGTCATCGACGACGAAGAGCAGATGCTGGACTCTTTGCGGCTGAATCTTCAACAGGCCGGCTACTCGGTTTCGACCGCGCGAAGCGGTGAAGAAGCGCTTCCGCTCTTTGACGGCGGCAACTTCGATCTGGTGCTGTGCGATCTGCAGTTGCCTGAGATGCACGGAATGGACGTGCTCAAGAAGCTGAAAGAGAAAGCCGCGACTACCGAAGTGATAATCATCAGCGCGTATGGCTCGATTGAAAATGCGGTCGAAGCGACAAAATCCGGGGCGTTTCACTTCGTCGAAAAGCCATTCGAGTTTGACGAGCTGCAGCTTCTGATCGATCGTGCGCTCGAACGCCAGGAGCTTATCGAGGAGAGCGAAGGTCTCCGGCGCACTCTCCGTGAGCGTAACACCTACGCGAACATCATCGGCGGCTCAAAGAAGATGCAAAGCATCTATGAGATGATCGAGGCCGTTGCGAAAAGCGATGCCAATATTTTGATCGTAGGAGAATCCGGAACCGGGAAGGAGCTTATCGCAAACGCAATCCATTACAACTCGCACAGGTCGAAGGCGAGATTCGTCAAAGTGAATTGCGCATCGCTGCCCAAAGAGCTTATCGAATCGGAATTGTTCGGTCACACCAAGGGAGCGTTTACAGGCGCGGCGCGCGATAAGGAAGGATTGATTGCAAGCGCGAACGGCGGGTCGTTGCTGCTTGATGAGATAGCCGAAATGCCGCTCGAGCTTCAGCCGAAGCTTCTACGAGCGCTTCAGGAGCGCGTCTACTATCGGCTCGGGAGCGAGCAGCCTATTGAGGTAGACTTTCGCTTGATTTGCGCGACCAACCGGAATCCACTTGAAGCTGTTCGAAGCAGTCAGCTTCGCGAAGACCTTTACTACAGGATCTCGACCATCACCATCGAGGTCCCGCCGCTACGCGAACGCGCGGAAGACATTCAACTGCTCGCGGACCATTTCCTGAAGGCCTTCTCAGAAAAATACGGCAAGCGAATGCAGGGCTTTTCACAGACGGGCCGCGCCGCAATGTACAACTATCATTGGCCCGGCAACGTGCGAGAGCTGGAATCGGCGATCGAGCGCGCAGTGCTGCTGTCCAAATCCGATCAGGTTGATTCGAGCGATTTTCAGTTCGCAGCCATTGAGGCCCAGGCTCCGTCGAGCAATGGTTTTGTTGTTCCCTCAAATATGACCCTCGAGGAAATCGAGCGCGAAGTCATTTCACAAACACTTCAGCGGACGAAGGGAAACAAGCAGGCGGCCGCGAAGGCTTTGGGTATCTACCGTCCGAGACTCTACAGCAAGATTCAAAAATACAACCTGACTGTGTGAGCAAGCTGACCCTGATCAACGCTCGGCCAATCAAGACTCGACGTCAACCCGACTGTTCTTATCATAATCACGCCTCAACGTCTGATTAATTTCGCGCAAGACTTGCTACCAGATCGGAGCGATTTGGAACAGAATCTTGTTCGGCGACAATCGCGGATGATAACATCCACCAAAGTTTGGAGATGGATCAGCGCCAAGCCGAGTAGAGAATCGCAAACAGACTGCTTCTATGACTATTCACAACATCAGCTTTGACGAGCAGGGAAAGATTCCGGCGGTCCTGCAGGATGCCGGCACAAACGAGGTGATCGCGCTTTGTTTCATCGACCGCGAGAGCCTGACGAAGACCCTTGAAAGCGGCGAGACAAGTGTTCTCGCGGATTCAGTCACCGGCATTAATGGGTCACATCCGCTGCTGGACATTCGCGTGAACAGCGACGGCAAATCTCTTACGATCTTGATTCAGCGCGAACCTGGCAAGCCGGAAGCGACGCCGCGAAGTCTACTGCGCGAAGCTCCGGCCGCAAAGCCGGCGGGGACCGGAGTTTCGCTTGTGGACGTGGGCTCGATGGAATTCGGGGTCACCGTAGGCGAACTCTACGCGTTGATTTCTGAGCGTCGTCAAAAACGTCCGGAGGGTTCATATACCACTTATCTGTTTAACAGCGGCCTCGACAAAATACTGAAGAAGATTGCCGAGGAATCCGGCGAGGTAATCATTGCCGCGAAGAACAACAGCGAGCCCGAGCTGATTTCCGAAATTGCCGATCTCGTCTATCACTTGCTCGTGCTGCTGGTGGACCGCGACGTCAAGCTCGGCGGCGTGGGTGACGAATTGATACGGCGCGCCGCGAAGAGGTCTTCGAGTCCAGAGCAGCAATAACAGCTTCGAAAGAATACTTGTCCCGGATGAACGACATCACTCCGAAAACCTACGATGAATTTCTGGATTTGACCGGGGAAGGGACCGTCGTGCCGATCGTCAAGCGGGTGATGGCTGATCTGCTCACGCCCGTTGCGGCTTACCTGAAGCTCGAACGGCTCAGTTCTTATTCGTTTCTGCTTGAATCCATCGAAGGCGGGGAGAAGGTCGCGCGCTACTCGTTTCTTGGGTTCGATCCGGAGATCATAGTCCGCAGCCGCGCGGACAAAGTAACGATTGAGAAGCCGGGCGTGACGGAAGAAACCGATCAACCGATGCTCAGCGTTCTTCGGCGGCTCTCGGGACAACATATTCCGGTGCGGGTTCCGGGGCTTCCGCCATTTGTGTGCGGCGCGGTTGGTTACTTGAGCTACGCCGCGGCTGGATGGTTCGAACGAATTCCCGATTCACACGCAGACGATATCGGAATTGACGATGCAGTGATGATGTTCTTTTCGCGGCTGCTGGCGTTCGATCACGTGCAGCATCAGATTCACGTGATCGCCAACGTTTTCACTGAAGGGAAAACGGCCGGCCTCGAGGCCGAGTATCAAAAGGCGATCGACGATATTGAAGCGATGGGCGCGCGGCTTGAAGACCCAATCGAACCGCTCGCAAAACGGTCCTCGACTGGACGCAAGAAAATCCACTCAAACCTGACGAAAGAGAAGTTCGAGAATTCTGTTGCGACTGCCAAAGAGCACATAACGGCGGGTGATATTTTTCAGGTCGTGCTGTCGCAACGATTCGATGTCGGAGTTGATGCGCATCCATTCCATGTTTATCGCGCGCTGCGAGTCGTGAACCCCTCGCCCTACATGTTCTTTTTGAAGATCGACGATCGATCAATCATCGGCGCCTCACCCGAGATGCTGGTGCGCGCATCCGGCCGTCGAATCGAGTATCGGCCGATAGCCGGAACTCGCCCCCGCGGCGCAACTGAAACCGAAGACCTGCTTTTGGGTGAAGAGCTGCGCGCCGACGAAAAGGAAGTGGCCGAGCACGTTATGCTGGTGGACTTGGGCCGGAACGATCTGGGCCGCGTCGCCGACTACGGATCAGTCGAAGTCACCGACCTGATGATTGTCGAACGTTACTCGCACGTAATGCATTTGGTGTCGGGCATCAAGGCGCGGCTGCGCGAAGGGATGGACCGCTTCGATGCTCTTGCGGCATGTTTTCCCGCGGGCACCGTGAGCGGCGCGCCAAAGATTCGCGCGATGGAGATCATTGACGAGCTTGAGCCGACGCGACGCGGGGTCTACGCCGGAGCGGTGATGTATCTGGATTATTCCGGGAATCTCGATTCGTGCATTGCGATTCGCACGATCGTGATGAAAGACGGCCGTGCTTACTTCCAGGCGGGAGCGGGAATTGTCGCCGATTCGGTTCCGGAAAAGGAATACATTGAAACGGTGAACAAGGCTCGCGCGATGCTTCAAGCGATTGAGATGGCTGAGAAAAATCAAATGTGAATCTAAGGTGCGAGTGCGCATGACTTTCAATGCGCTCGCAGAAGAATTACATCCCACGCCCAGCGGCCAACATGCGAACCGCCTGAATCATACACCTTTGCGCGATATCGGAATCGGTTGCCGTTCTCGTCGGTTCTTCTCGACTCTCTATAAGCAAGGCTGATTGCAAAGACTCCAAGCTCGGGCAGCGTATGAAGCTCGCTTGGCTCGGAAATGCCGTTATGATTCAAGTCCTGCCACAGACGCAGCGACGAGAAGATTGCATCCCGCGAATCGATCAGTCCGTCCCGATTCCCGACATTCAATGGCCGATCGTAATGACTCAGGGCGATAAAGCCGTTCCGGAAAGGGCTTATGTGCGCCTGCGGCGTGGCGCTGCCGAACAGCTCGGTGCCATTGTCTATCACTCCGTTTCCGTTTCGATCGAGGGTCAGCCACGCGTCATCTGATCCGGCAGCAGTCCACGACAACTGGTCTATCGCACCATTGCCCCTGAAATCAAAGGCAACACCATTCGCTGCGTCGGTCATCCTGTATCGGTCGCCATCGATGTCAATCAAGATGGGCGTATAAGCAAAACACTCGTGCAAGCTGATCTCGCAGTACCCTTCGTTGCAAAGATCGCAGTCCGTATCGCGGATGCACGGGCATTCGGTGGCACATTCGTTAGATGGGTCGTAGCTAGTATCATCGCAATCTATACACAAATCCCACCCGTCACCATCCTGGTCTATTAGTGCGCAGCCGCCGCCACCGCCACCGCCATCCGGACATCCAGCATCGTCACAAGTGGCGTAGCCACCGTTGAGATCATCCGGTAGGCAGGTCGGGCCGCTGCAAAGGACGCACCCCTCAGTGCTATATCCTTCGGAGTTGATGATGTTTTGGTCGCAGCTCGCTACGGTAGTCCGCATATTAGCAGCAGAGTCATTAGTCTGACAGAGGCCATTCATTACGCTTACTTGATCGGGCTCGTCACATGCGCGTGCATACCCGGTAAGGTGATTCAACCCCATCGTGTGTCCGACTTCGTGAAGAGCTGCTTTTTCCCAGACGTTATTGTAACCCGATTGGCCGGAAGCATAATATGGCGTTCCATTGGCGTCGACGCCATTAGGGTAAAAGGTGATGGTCGCGCTGTGAATAACTCCCCCTGATCCTGATGGTTCAGTGAGGGCTGGACCAGCATTGGTCGTGGTGTTGTCATTTTTGAAAAGCAAGATACACGTAAACGTCGTTGCCGCGGCTGCGAACTTAACCTTGGAGTTGTTCATTTGGTTGGCGCTATTCCATGTGGCAATGGCTCGTCCGATCTGGGTGCGCTGCTCTTGTGTTATATTGCTGTCATAGCAGTATTGAACGATTTTACACTTTTCCCACCCAGTGAAGCTTGTTCTCGTCGCGCAGGTTGACTGGGCTTTGCCAACAAATTGACTCCCGACGACCGAAGAGAACAGAAACAAAACCAGAAGCAAAAGACGGAATCGCATGAAGGACAAACAGAATGGGGCGTTCATTTGACACCTCCTTTGCCTCCGTCGCAAGGAATGGCAGCCGCAAGGCGAACTTGATCAATTAACGAACTGGCCTCGTAATCGATCGCGATCCTGTCCAGCGACTCTTTTTTCAGACTCTTGATTTTGTTCCTTTGAACTTCAAAGCTCTCGCCGCTTTCAATTGATTTGTAAGTCCCGGTTGCTGGAAGGAACTCTAGAAATAGCAAATACTGCTCACCCACCTTAAGGGGTCGAAACGATTCGTCTATGGCACGGACCCTTTTGCGATTAAGAAGAAGCGTACCGCCGGGACGGGTAATAGTGATTTCTCCGTTAGGTCTGATCGATGCGGCATCATTGTCTTTTAGGACCTGCTCAATAGTGATTTCATAATCGGTGAATACGAAGCTTTCGTCCTCTGTGAGCTGAGAGGATTTGCCCTTCACTACACCCAGCACTACGGCAGCAGAGTCACATGTAGCGTGCTTCAGAATCTCACTTGTAGTTGGTGTTGGGCCAGCCGATACGTCTGCTCCGAGCGGGGTTAAGCGGTAGACTTCCACGTCACCCTTCTCTTTTCTTGCCAAGTCTGGAATCTTTCGGTTTGAGTTGTAGTTCTTATAGAGCTTGCTGTGTTCCTTCTGTTGTGTCGTCATTACTCCGTCTTGCACTGCCGTCGGGCTTTCCTCTTCTAAAGGCGACGTCGAACGACTACTTGGAACAAGGCCCATGCCCAAACCGAGCGAGACTACGAAAAGTAGCGATACGAGCCTTAATATAACAATATGTTTCTTCATAACGCCTCCTGGACTCAAGCGGGAACTTCCTGTATCAGTGGACACTGGCTATGCGTCCCTGATGCGATTCCTGACAGGCTTATAGCACTGATTACCGAGCGAGTCAATCAACGAACTAGGAGAAATGCTACCAATGACAAGTCACATTCTTGGGGGTAGCCATACAAGGTTTCCGTCCTTGTTCCTATATCCCTCAAAGCGATATGTTTTCTTTTGTTTCCAAGGTAGCCAGTCTGGGCGGTAATCAATCACAACCTCAATGTTAGCCCTTTCAATTGGGAACTTGAGCAAGGCAGTCGGAAGCGGACAATTGATCGATCTCTTTTCATTGGCACTTAGCGTTTGTGCTACATAAGCTTCGCCTGGCCTGATGCTAAGACTCCCTAGGCCGCCAGGGTTGTTCTTGGGCATTTGCTCTTGTAACTTGTCATTCCAAATGGCCGGTGAAACGTTCAGCACTTCACAAGAATCTGAAACCTCATGAATGGGTAGATAGCTTTCGTTTGTAAGGATAAATTGAATGAAACTCGGACCCTCTGATGCCAAATCCGGGACAACAGAAACTTTGGTGCTGAAGTTATAAAGGGTACCAACTATCGTAAGCATTGCGGAGAGGCCTGCAACAAAAGACCAAAAGCGCCTCACTGTAGGAAGGTATTTCTTGAGACGATTCGTTACGCGCCAAAGCCTGGTTTGTCTTGGTCTTGACGGTCCAGGTTTACGCTTGCGCCTGTTCTTTCTGTTCATTTGCGGACGTGCAAGCCAGCGGCGTTTCAAACGTATTAGATCTCAGATGAGCCAACAGGCAGGTTTCTACACTCGTTCAAGGAAGAGCTGTCAATTAGAAGAGAGGCGTAATGCAAGCAATGTCTCAGTTGAAAATGTCAGGCCGGTTCTTGTGGGACCCGCGGATCATCACTTCGCGTAGTAGCCGCGCTTCGCTCTCAATTTTGCGCCGGGTAACTTCACCGATACGCCGATCTTCTTCCACGCACCATCACGCGTTAGAGACTTCGGGGCGTAAGCCAGGCTGTAAAGCGAATGCAACTCGGCGGCGACCTGTTGATACACTCCTTCCAGGTCCTCGGCACGCTCGGCTTTGAACATGACCGCGCCGGTCTGATCGGCGAGCGCTTCGAGTTGTTTGCGGGCGGTGACGTATGCATCGTGACCACTGCGGCCGCCCCTGCCGATCGTCTCGTATTCAGTATCCAGGTAAATCGGGTAGATCGTTGCGTCCGCCTCTTCCACTCGCTCGAGCAATTCGCTGAAGCTGTGTTTGGCGGCGAGATCCTCATCATTGGGATGGTCCAGCGAATTGTCCACGCCGTCGGTTAACACAACGATCGCCTTCCGCGTGGCGCGCGCTTCCTCGAGCAAATCCAGCGTCGCCCACATCGCGTCGTAGTAGGCGGTGCCAGAATGACGATTCTTGATGTCGTCGATTCGATCCTTGAGCAGCTTATGATCGGTGGTGAAATTTGAGATGACGAAGAATCGCCGGGTGAACCCCGCGACCGCGATTGTGTCCGTCGGCTTGAGTGAGTCGACGAACTTCTGCGCGGCTTTCTTCAGGACTTTCATCTTCTTTTCAGTGCTCCCGCTCAGGTCCAGCAGCAGGACCAGGTGGAGTGGCGCGGTGACGGGTTCGAAGTAGGATATGTCTTGTTGGACGTTGTCTTCGTAGATTACAAAGTCGTCCTTCTTCAGCATGGGAAGCGTCTTGCCGCCCGCGTCGGTGACCTTCACCAGGACATTCACGAGCCGGGCCTCGAGTTTTATTGCCTCGTCGCTCGATCGAATGTGCGCGCTGTCCGCGAACTCTTTCGACGGCGCCCCGGATTTGAAACCGGCCGAGGATGCGATTCGTTGAGCGCTGCGATCAACCTTGCGGTCGATCGTAACGATTGCCTGTTGTGAACCCGCGCGGAGATTGATATTTCCTTTCGTGGTACGGACGATTGCCGTGGCTCCGCCGCCTCCAAGTCTGCCATCGAGCGTATGTTCATCTCGCTGGCCGAAGACCTTGATCGGCGCGGCCGTTTCGATGAAGCCCTCGATCGCTCGCAGAGCGACGTCCACGTTTGCGCTGTCGGGCAGTTCAATTGTGACCGATCCCGATTGCGTATCTATCGAGAGCCCGGCAACTGCGCCTGCGACCGTTACAGTACCCGAAGTACTCCGAATTGAAATATTCATCGACGCCGGTACGAATAGAACGAGAGTTACCGGGGCGCCTGCCTTGGATCTGACGCCGACTCCCAATCGCCCCGGCGTGCGTTCGCAAAGGACTTCTGAGTCGATAACGGGGCCTTCTTTCCGAGTTGCCACGACACGGATCAGAGATTGATCCCACGTACGTATCTCGGTCGCACCCCCGGTATTCTCCACGTTCACGAGTGCCACGCGGTCGGAGAAGTCTCGCTGTAACCGGTTCTCCTGGGATCGCACGTTATGGCTGACGAGTAAAGGAGTGCCGATCAGAATCAGGAATCGAACGGCCCAGGCTTTTGTGATTGGCCGCAACGGACGATGATGCATTCGGGGGTACTTGTCAGATGAACAGGGTACGCAGAGGGTGGAGTTTAGCATCGTCGAACTCTCGAGCAGCGCCTGTCCGATTATACGCAGGCCCGAGGGCAACGGGTGCAGATGTAAGATCGGAAGGGCAGGGAACCACCCCACTCCGCGATCGATTGTGTGGATTGCAACGCCGTGCAGCGGGGTAATCCAACGGATGGTGAAGCATCAGCCCTCGGATGCCGGCTCTTCCTTTGACTTGGACTCGGGCTTATAACCGCCCTGGCTTGTCCAGCTCGCGACCTTGTTTCCCTGGTGTTGAATGACGACGCCGCCGCTATGGCCGGATTGCCATAAGCTGTACCACTGACCCGCGGAGCGTTCCTGCATGCCGGGCGGAGAGTTGATCCAAGCGTCGTTCACATTGACGACAAGGCTGTCGTTGTCGCCCGTTTCAAAGTTATCAACACGAGCGTCGTACTTTAGTTGTTGCTCGATGTCTTCGCTTATGCCGGTCGGATACTTTGCGGCGCTGGCTGTCTTGCTCGAATCGCCGGCGCATCCAAAAAAACAAAGCAACGCGCTCAACAGGGCGGTTGCCACGGCCCGCCTTCCCGTGACCGACAGCGTAGCGTAGTCGTGGTTTTTCTCCTTCATCAATATCCTCTCTTCGCGTATGAAGTTTGATCTCAATTTGATTGCAGACCGTCATTATCTTGATTGCCGGATCGCTCGTCAAACCAGGGACGCGAGAGCCGAGACCGCGCCCGCTCAAGCCGCGAAGCCAGTACGAGAATTGACTTTGATTTCGGCCGGGCGTATCGTCGAGAAACCTACGAGGCGCGGGTTTACAAAAACAGGAGGAATATATGAAGTACCTTAGGAAGCACGTGAGTGTATCGATGGCCATTCTGTTGTTGTGCGTTTCGTCCGTAGCTCAGACGTACACCGGACGAATTCTGGGCGCGGTTACCGACGCAAGCGGCGCAGCGGTAAAGGGCGCGAAGATCACGGTTACTAACGTAGAGACGGGCGCGGTTCGCAACGTCGAGACTTCGGACAGCGGCGACTACCTGGCTCCAAACCTGCCGCCAGGCCTCTACAACATCGTTGCAGAAGCGCAAGGCTTCAAGAGAGTCGAGCGCGCCGCGGTGCGCCTCGAAGTAGCAAAGGACTTGCGCATCGACGTCGCAATGGAAGCGGGCAATATTACTGAGCAGATAACTGTAAGTAACGAGCCGCCCGCAATCGATGCGACTACGACAACGCTTGGCGGAACGTTCTCAAACAAGGCGATCAATGATCTGCCGCTCAATGGCCGCGACTTTCAAAACCTCGTAGTGTTGCGCCCCGGAGTTCAGCGGGCGACCGGCGGCGGGTTCCTGTCGATAAGCTCGAATGGAAACCGGCCCGAGAACAACAACTTCATAATCGACGGCACCGATAACAACGATCCGTACTACGGTACAACCGTAGTCAACGCAGAGGGCGTGCAGGGAACTCCCGGAACGATCCTTCCAATTGATGCGATTCAGGAGTTCAACGCACAGGAACACCCTTCAGCGGAATACGGATGGAAGCCGGGCGCAATCATAAACCTCGGATTGAAGTCGGGGACAAACAATCTTCACGGGACAGTATACGGCTTCGAACGCAACAGCTTTTTCGACGCTCGCAATTTTTTCAACACCGACGACACGCCGCAAAAGGCGCTGCGTCAGCACCAGTTCGGCACGAGCATTGGCGGACCGATTCGTCACAACAAGACTTTCTTTTTCGGCGCCTATGAGGGCGTTCGAGGATTTGTCAGTAACTCAAATCTCGTTTCGAGTCCCGCTACGGTTTCGCTTGGCGGTGATCCATCGACAAGCATTCCGGATGCGATCGCCTCGCTCAACGCTCACGGAATACCCGTCAACGCTTTGAGCAAAAATCTGATCGGCACCGGCTCATTTACCGGCAACGGCGCCTTCCCGGGTTTGTTTCCGTCGAACAACGGAAACAATCCAGCCGGACCTTCACAGGTGGCCGCGGGATTTCCAAACATCAATCGAATGGACAATTTCATCATCAAGGTCGACCACAAGATTAACGAGAGGAACAACCTGACGGGCCGTTACTTCTTCGGCGACAGCCTGCAAACAGAGCAGGACATAACCGTGTTGAGACCCGAGTGGCGCTCGACGTCCGACCTGAACGCGCAGGTGTTCGGCATCAATTGGATCTGGGCGCCCAATGTGCGTTGGGTGAATGAAGCGAAGTTCGGATACAACCGGTTCTGGCAAAAGATACAGACGGCGGACGCCGACAAAGACCCGGTCGCGACCTACGGCATCAACGCGGGCGTAAAGGATTCAGCGAACTTTGGGATGCCTACGATCGTCATCTCGGGCTTCAATCAGCTCGGCGGCAACAGCGGATGGCCTCTGTTTACGACTCCGAACGAGACACTCCAGTTTGCCGATAATGTTTCTTACATGCGTGGGAACCACGCGTTCAGATTTGGCGCCGAGTTTCGGCACGGCTCGACAAACAACCTTCGCAACCGCCGCGGAAAAGGGCGAGTACGTTTCGAGGGCGATGGAGCGTTTGACGGCAGCACTCCGCTCGAGGATTTCCTTGGCGGGTTCCCGTCACGCGGAGACATCTTCGTCGGCAGTTCGGAGCGGGAAGTCACCATGAACTCGTTCGGCGCGTTTGTTCTGGATGACTGGCGAATCACGCGCAATGTTACGATCAGCTATGGTGTGCGTTACGACCTCAACGGAGTGATCAAAGAGAAGCATGACATGCTCGGCAACTTTGATCCCTCGGTGGGCCTTCAGCAGGTCGGCATAAACATCGATGCGCCGTATGAAGGTGATCACAACAACTTTGCGCCCCGGCTTGGATTCGTCTGGGACGTGACCGGCAAGGGAAGCACGGTGGTGCGCGCGGGTGGGGGCATTACATACGAGATTCCCATTCTGGCCGTTTTCCTCGGCCAGAACGGAGTCAACAATGCGACCACTCCGGGTCTCAACGTTATACCGACGGGAGCGATCGGATCGAACATCAAAGGCACAATCGTCGGCGCGGCGACGACTCAGCGATCGGGGTTGAATTGGACGCCGGCGGGCCCGATCTTCAATGTCCAACTCAACTGCGATCCGAGTAAGGGCGGCACTCCGTGCGATATTCTTGGAGTTCGGCACGAGCTGCGCACGCCGTACGTGATTCAATGGAGCCTCAATGTTCAACAGGTGCTTTGGCCCAACGCCACCATTCAAGTCGGCTACGTTGGGAATCACGGCGTCAAGTTGTACAACATCCGCGACATCAATCAGGTTAATGTGGCGAATGACGACGGCAGCGAACAAACGGGCCGGCCGTTCAACTCGAAGTTCCCGTTTCTTGGATACATCAACTTCCTCGAGAACGGTTACGGGTCGAACTACAACGGCCTTCAAACGACGTTTACGCAGCGCGCGTCGCACGGGCTCAGCTTTGTTATGGGTCACACGTGGGCGCACGCGATCGACTTTGTTTCGCTTCACCGCGCGGCCCAACCGCAGGACAGCGGACGCCCGGATCTCGAGCGAGCCTCGAGCGATCTCGATATTCGGCAGCGATTCACGCTGGCGCTGACGTACGACTTGCCGTCGATCAAATCCTGGGCACAGTTGCTCGAAGGCTGGCAGATGAACTCGATAGTCACGCTTCAGGGAGGCACGCCATTCAGCGGCGTCGACTTTGAGAATGACACGAGCCTGACCGGTGAGTTCAGCGATCGATGGAATGTCATAGGGAAGACGAGTTCGATACCGAACTTCTCGACCAGCGGTCCGATTCCTGTTGAGCAAGTGCTTTCTCAGCCGGCGTTCGGAAGCTTTGGTAACTCGGGACGCAATACTTTTCGCGGACCGAATCTCAAGAACTGGGATCTTTCGCTTGTCAAAACATGGAAAGCAACCGAACGAGTGAGCGTGCAGTTGCGCAGCGAGTTCTTCAATGTGCTCAATCATCCGAACTTCGCAAACCCGGCGATTCTGTTTAACAACGACCTCGGGTTCCTCGATACGTTTGGCCTGGTGACTGCGACGCCCGATGTGGCTGGGGCGAATCCGGTTATCGGGACGGGCGGACCGAGAAGTATTCAGTTCGGGTTGAAGATTCGCTACTGAACCTGACGACGAAGGTCACAAGGCGAACAAAGCGGCGCGGCGGTTTCATACCCCCGCGCCGCTTTCTTTTCGTCGTTACCCTGACAGTTTGACATTAAGTAATCGCCGTAGCAGCATGGGCCAGCGCGCACACAAACGCCAATGTTCTTCGGGAGACAACCGTATGCTCAAGTACACTCGTCCGCCGGCGCTGGCCTTGCTCGTCATTCAACTTCTCTGTTGGATTCCTTCGAATGCGCCGGCACAAACCGCCGGCGAAAAGGCGCCCGTCACCCAGGACAAGCCGCTCAAATTGCGGACCGATGAAGTGATTGTCGATGCGGTCGTTCTGGACAAGAGAAACCACTCGGTCACCGATCTTACAACGGATGATATCGAGCTGTATGAGGACGGAGTAAGGCAGAAGATTACATCATTTCGATTCGAATCCAGCGCGGCATCGTCGGATACATTGGGCGCGAATCGCAACGGATCCAGCGCGGGACCTCGCACTATAAATTTGATTTCGATGGTGTTCGATGCCCAGACGGATCGCGACGGTTCGTTGCGGGCGCGAAAGGCCGCGTTCGACTTTATAGCAAACGGAATCGGACCAAACGATTATGTGGCTGTGTTCGGAATCGACCTTGGGCTGCTCGCGCTTGCCCCCTACACCAACGACAAGGAAACGCTGAGACAGGCGGTGGATGCATTCACGTCACGCGAGTCGAAGAAATATCTGGCGGTCGCGGGCGAGACTCGGCGGGCGCTCGAGGGTTTGGTCGAGCCGCTCTCGGACGGCAAGAAGATTAGCTTCGCGGATTCGTTGACCGGCGCTGAAATCGATACTCCCCCGACGGCGACTCAGGATACCCGGGATCCAAGTAGCACCGACCTTGCGGCCCAGGCGATGCAAGCCTCAATTCTAATGTCGAACCTCAGGATACTGAGAACGTTCGAGCGATATGAGCGCGAGTTTCAGGGGTACCGTGATGTTGATGCGTTGCTGGCAATCATCAACGGCTTGAAAAGTGTCCGCGCCGCGCGAAAGGTAATGATGCTTTTCTCGGAGGGCTTCGCCGTCACCCCCGCAGTGACCGAGCGGTACAAGTCCGTGATCAGCGCCGCGAATACAACAGGGCTGACGATTTATGCATTCGATATTGCCGGGTTGCGAATTGTGAATCCCAATGAACAGGCGATGATTGAGCGCGACGCCGCGGCCGCGCAGCGACTACGAAACGCAAACCCTGAGCTGGTCTCGGGCGGCGTGTCGGCGCTCGGACGAACCGAAGAACTTGCGAGGCTCAACGCGGTCAGCACGCTTGACGAGTTGGCCGGAGACACTGGCGGCTATGCTATCAAGAATACCAATGACATAAGCGAGGGGCTCAAGCGGATACTCGATGAAATTGGGAATCACTATGTGATGACTTATCTGCCGAGCAATCCGAACTACGACGGCAAGTTTCGTCGAATCTCGCTCAAGATTGTGCGGCCCGGTGAATTCAAGACTCACGCGCGCCACGGGTATTATGCACTGCGAATTCTGGACGACTCACCTGTCATGCCCCACGAGTTGCCTCTGCTTGAGCGAGCAAATTCCGCGAGCATCTTGAACGATTTTCCGTTTCAGACCCGCGCTTTTCACTTCAGGGGCACAAACTCCGCGAGGCTTGTAACGCTCTATGCGGAATTCCCGGTTTCGGCTCTGACTTTCAACAAAGATGAAAAAGCAAAGACCTTTTCTTCGAAGTACGCGGTACTGGTTCTCGTCAAGAACTCCGCAAACGAGATCGTGCGCAAGATGGGCCAGGAATTCACGCTGCGCGGACCCCTTACGCAAATGGAGGACGTTCGGAAGCGTCCGCAAATGTACAGCCGCATGACCTTGCTGGCGAGCGGTCAGTACACCATGGAAGCCATCGCTCGCGATACGGCGACGGGAAAGGCTTCGGTCGCGCGCATACCTTTTGAAGTGCCCGCTGCTTCGGAAGAGAAGCTGCGAGTTTCGAGCGTGGTGATGAGCCGTGGCGTCAATCCGCTAACCGAAGAGCAGAAGAAGCAGACGGCTCATCCGCTTTACCTTGAAGGTCAGGCGTACTTCGTCCCCAACGTTGATGAGAATTTTAGTTTATCGCGTGACAAGAATTTGCTCGTGCACTTCGACGTCTATGTGCCAAAGGGATCGACAGGTAAGCTGAGTGTGAACATCGCTTTCCTGAAGGGCGCTTCGGTTTTCAATCAAGCAAGCGGCGAATTACCCGAAGCCGACGCAAGCGGCCGCATATCTTATTCGACTGCGTTCGGATCAGACAACTTTCCTCCCGGTGACTATGATCTTCGGATTACCGTCGCTGCCGGCGCCGAGCGTGCGACATCGACCGGCCACTTCAGAATCGAGCCATAAAAAAGGGACGCCGATTTCCGGCGTCCCTTTCATCAAATTGTGTTGCGTCGTCGATCAGAACTCGTAGCGCAATCCGAACTGCATTACGCGGGGTGATGACAACGTCCCGCTGTACTTACCGAACGTCCCTCTTGAATCCAGATTCGCCCCCTTCAGTGCTTGCGGGTCGAAGCTGACTGAGTTGGTTACATTGAACACTTCCCATCTGAATTGAACCCGGTGGCCTTCCTTGTAAGGCATCGACCACGCTTTCGACAGGCCCATATCCAGCGAATAGAAGCCGTCCCCGCGAATCGAATTTCGCGTGCCGACTCCACCCGGAAGCGTGTGCACAAACGAGCTAAACGCCAACCCGGGATCCGAGAAGATATTGGGTCCGCCGTTGTCGGTTGGGGTTACCTTTACATTCTTGGTCACACCGGTATGCGCCACGGCCTTTTCTTGAGTTGCGTTTCCGGTGAACTCCCAACTGGTCGGGAATGCGAACCCGTTGCCGATCGACGTGGGAAGACCAGACGTTACGCGGTAGATGCCCGACAGTTGCCATCCGCCGACAAAGGCGTTGGCCCAGCCAGGCGAATCCGTCATGAACCGGCGACCCTTGCCAAAGGGCATCTCCCAGATGCCGTTGATATTGACCTGATGAGTCAGGTCATAGTCCGAAACGCTCTTGCGCGCGGCCGGCGCCCACGCATTCAGGATCGGACCAGAGAACAGGCCGTTGCGTTCAATCGTTGAGGCATTGTCCTGGCTCTTGCTGTAGGTATAGTTGAAATCGAACTGATACCCCTGTGCAAATCGCCGCCTCAACAATATCTGCAAGGCGTGATAGTTGGTCGGCATTCGTGAACGAAGCGCGTTCAAGTTCGAGAACTGCGAATTGAAGAACGCGAACTTACCAAACTTCGAACACGGGCTGCAGAAGACGTCGATGTCCGAAAGCGACGTTGTGTAATCCGGCCCGTCTCCGGTGGTTGCCGAGTAGAAGTCCCGGTAGATTCTCTGCGTCGCGGTCAATCCCCCGCCGGCATATCCGGGGAAGATGTTTTCCCAAAACGCAATTTTCGGAACCGCGCTCACAGCAGTGCCGGCGATGTCCAGATTCGCAAGCAACTTCCCTGCTGTGAAGTAATCCATTCCTGAACCGGGATCGACAAGATTCAACGGCATCGCAAGGTCGTCATTGACCAGTATGTGCCGGCCCAATCTGCCGACATACGCTGCCTCGAGGACCATGTTGCCGGGCAGTTCTCGCGAGATCGAGAAGTTGATTGTCTGCGAGTACGGCGTAATCAAACCATCGTCGATTCCAGCCGTGATCGCGAATCCACCCGCTGCTGTCCCTGATGGGAAGGTTGCGGGGAAGCTTCCAAAGCCGGGCGCCGGCAACAACAAGCTCGCGGGCAGATTTGTAAGGCCCGTGAATCGCGGTGTGGTCAACGCCGTCAAAGTTCCCGCAGGATTCGTTACCGAAGTCGATAATCCAAAACCCAGCGTGCCCGAATCGGCGTTCGTCGCGATGGCGCCGCCGATTCGATCGTACAGCAGACTGTAACCGCCGCGGATCGCCATCTTGTTGTTCTCGCCGCCAGTCAACCATTTCAGGAATGGGAGATTTGTCTTTGGTGAATACGCGAAGGCAAGACGCGGCGCGAAATTGTTCTTATCCCAACCATAAAAACCCCTGCGCCCATTCTCCGGACCCGCAAGAACGAAGGAGATAAGCGGAGCGGATTTATTGTCGGGGATGCCCTTCTCCATCAAGCCTCCCCGCACGTCGAACCAATTTCCGAGCGGGACATCGGGCGCTACTTGTGCCCCGTTGGTTTCCCACGGCGGAGAGTAGAGTCCGTAGCGCAGACCATACGTCAGCGTGAGATTCGGTTTTACCCGCCAGCTATCCTGACCATACCACTCATACTCATTGGCGCCGTATCTGCGCTTAATCGGCGCGCCCTGGGGCAGCGTGCTCAACTTGCCTCCCTCAATGCCGAGGTTGTATCGAGCAGTTACCTGAGTCACAAGGCCCAACAAGGCCGCCATCGCGTGGTCTGTTGAAGTGTCCGCGAGCAGCGGCGGACGAATTGGACCATTCGATTGCAACCATGCCTTGTTGACCAACGCACTGCTGAATGACGTGGAGAAGTTGATGCGCTCATTCCTGATCCAGCGAACGTTCGTGCCGAATTGGAGCGAATGCGAACCTCGGACCCACGCCACGTCATCCACTACGTTCCACACTGGCGTGAACCGGGTCAGGCTCCTGACGGCCGGGATCAAATCGTCAAAGGTCCTGAAACTGACGAGCGGTGAATTGCTCAGGGGCGACGAACCGGCCGCTTCGAAACCGAGTCGCGTGTAACCCGCGTGAAAGACGTTCACAAGGTTCTGGGTTAGCGATGCGTTATAACCGGCGGCGAATCCCTTGTTGGTAGTCAGATTGGTGAACCTCGCAGATTGCCCCGGGAACTGCTGGGTCGAGTTGTCCTTGTCGTTCTGAAGATTACCTCTCCAGAATAACGTGTGTTTTCCATCTTTGGTTAGATTGTAGTCCATCCGCGCGATGTAGGTGTTCCACTTCAACGCGATTGGCGAGTTGAATCTGAAACCGCTGGTGTTCAATCCATCTCCGACCGTATTGTCGTTTGGCGCCGGATACTGATTGAAGATCTGAAGCACGCCGGCGCTTGGCCCGATGTGCGCAGGCTCGAGCGCCTTGATACCAGCCGCGTCCAGCTTCGACACCTTGACCGCGGTTCTGCTGCTGTCGGTGAACTGAAGGAACGTGAAGGTTCCTTTACGCAGATCGAGGCCCGGCACGACCCTGACCACCGATTCTTCGCGAGCGTCGCGTCGTCCTTCGTAATTCAGGAAGAAGAACATCCGGTCTTTGATCACGGGACCGCCGAAGGACGCGCCGAAAACGTTGCGGATCAACTTCGGCCGCGGCACTCTCTCGGCTCCTGCCGTTGCAGTCCCCGCCAACACGGCGAAGTCAGTAGGAGTGAATGAACCGGCCGCGTTATTGAACCAGTCATTCGCTGAGAATATCGTGTTGCGATGATATTCGTACGCGGAACCGTGCCAGGAATTCGAGCCGCTCTTGGTTACAAGGCTTATCTGGGCGCCGCTGGACCGGCCCTGGTCGGCGTTGGGATTTGTCGTTACAACGCGAAATTCCTGTACCGAATCGAGTGTAACGCGCAGCACGCTGTTGAAAGCCTGTCCGGTTTGCTGATCGTTTACGTCCACGCCATCCAGTGTGACGTTGGCCTGATCCGATTTTCCGCCGTTGACCGTTCCATTGCGATAGTCTGTGGTCCCGCCGTCCTGCGATACGTTGCCAATGAACGTGACGCCGGGTTGGAGACTGAGCAATCCGGCGACGTTTCTGCCCTCGAGTGGGAGTTGCCGGATTTGTGTTTGGCTGAAGGTGTTTCCGATCGTCGCGTCGGAGGTGTTGAGGTGAACTTCGCCTCCGGTGACCGTGACGGTTTCGTTGACGTTACCGACCTCCAACTGCATGTTGATGCTCTTTGGTGTGGCCACCAGCACCTGAACACTCTCTTGAACGTTTATTTTGAAGCCCTTTGCTTCAACCCGGACGCTATAGGTTGCGGGGGGAATTTGACTGAAGGTGAATGAGCCGTCTTCACCCGTTTTGGTCTCACGGCTAGCCCCGGTCGCTGGGTTCGTGATGGTGACAGTTGCGCCTGAGAGCACTTTGCCTTGAGGATCCGTGACCGTCCCCGAAAGGCTCGTTGTGTCCTGGGCTCTCACAATAGTGCTGCAGAGCAACGCCATAATCATAGCAAGCACAACTTTTTGCTTAAGGATCCGCCTACTCCTCCTAAACATTTTTCGCCTCCATTTATCCTCGCCTGACAAATGAATGTCAGAGTGAGCGTTGTTAGGTTGGTTGATTTCGGAGTCGAGACCTGATCCGGATAGCTTTCGAGCCCTCAGCCGGTCAGATCCTACCCTAGACGTAGCTACACATTACCGAGGTCAAATCGCGAGTCTCTGCTCGCCTTTCTGCACACCTCAAAACCTGGAGGATTACGACCAAATGATTGCTGTTACGAAGGCGAGCGCATTCTACAAATAGGCGGGAACGCAGTCAAGCCGCATCCTGAGTTTTCACAAAATGATTCCGGCTCATTCTACGATTCGTATGTGAAGATCGCGAAGCTGCTCGCCGGAAACCGCACTTGGAGACTCGATCATCAGATCAGCCGCTGTCGCGGTCTTGGGAAACGCGATCACTTCTCGTATCGACTTCTCACGCGCAAGTAACATCACCAACCGGTCAAACCCTATAGCCATGCCACCGTGCGGCGGAGTCCCGTACTCGAGCGCATCCAACAAGAACCCAAACTTCTCGCGCGCTTCTTCGTCGCTCATGCCGAGCGCTTTGAAGACCCGGCGCTGCAATTCGCGGGAGTGGATTCGAATCGAACCGCTGCTCAACTCGACTCCGTTCAACACCAGATCATAGGCTTTTGCCAGAACCGACGCCGGATCAGACTCAAGCCTGTCCATGTCTTCATCGCGCGGACTCGTAAAAGGATGGTGCATCGGATAGTACCGGCCGTCCTCGTCGTGATATTCGAACATCGGAAAGTCCAGCACCCAAAGAAAATTGAACTTTGTGGAATCGATCAAGCCTTCGCGCTCGGCCACTTCAGTACGCAGCGCGCCGAGAGACGCCGCGACAACCGAAGGTTTGCCCGCGACAATCAACGCGCAGTCGCCGGCCTTACAACCGGCTGCCTGAGCCAGATCCGTGACTCTCTCCGCTCCAAGCGACTTTGATAATGGCGATGTTATTTCTCCGGCATCACCAGTTTTGATGAAAGCCATCCCGCCGGCTCCGAACCGCCGCGCGATCTCCGTCAGCTCGTCGAGATTCCTGCGCGAATACTTGCCGCCGCCGGTAACGTTAATGGCTTTTACCTGTCCTTTCGAATCAAGCGCGCTTCGATACGGAGCGAAATCCGTATCGGAAAGCTTGCCGGAAAGATCGGCGAGTTCCATCGCGAACCGTGTATCCGGTTTGTCGGTGCCATAGCGGCGCATCGACTCAGCGTAGGTCAGCCGAGGGAAGGGAAGATCAACCTTCAAGTCGATCAGACGGGCAAGCTCGGACATCAACGGTTCGACCACTTTGAATATGTCGTCTTGCCGGACGAAACTCATCTCGATATCGATTTGAGTAAACTCAGGTTGGCGATCCGCGCGCAGGTCCTCGTCACGGAAACAATGCGCGAGCTGAAAGTACTTATCGTAGCCGGCGACCATTAGAAGCTGCTTGAAAATCTGAGGCGACTGCGGCAACGCGTAGAATCGGCCCGGTTGCAAACGGCTTGGCACGATGTAATCGCGCGCGCCCTCGGGCGTCGTCTTGATCAACATCGGGGTTTCGATTTCGTAAAAGCCCTGCTCATCCAGAAAGCGCCTGACAGCGATGGCCGCGCGATGACGCAGACCGATGTTGTACTGCATCTTCTCGCGGCGCAGATCGAGATATCGATACTTCAAGCGCACCTCTTCGCTTGCCCCTTTTGCATCGAGTTCAAACGGAGGAGTCCTGGCATCGTTGAGGATGTAGAGTTCCATCGCCTTCACTTCAATGCGCCCGGACTTGAGATTGGGATTGATCTTCTCTTTGTCGCGCATCAGGACTTTACCGACGACCGCGACAACGTTTTCACCGCGCAGCTCCTTCGCGCGGCGATGCACCTCGGCGTTCTTCTCTTCGTCGAAGACGATCTGCACGATTCCTTCCCGATCGCGAAGGTCGATGAAAGTGAGCGGACCGAAATCGCGCCGCCGGTGGACCCATCCCATAAGCGTGACGACCTCGCCTGCGTGCTCGGGCCTCAGGTCGCCGGAGTAATGAGTGCGTTTCAAATTTCCCAGACTGTCTAGTGTTGGCATAAGTAATTAGTGACGAGTGATTCGTGAAACGTGATGAGTGAAACGTGATGAGTGAAACGTGATGAGTGAAACGTGATGAGTGAAACGTGACGAGTGATTCGCGGCCGAGAACTTGGCATGAATCACTTTTCACGCATCACGTTTCACGGATCACGCTTCACGTATCACGCATCAATGTCACAATCAGTTCTTCCTCTCCCAGGTTCTTTTGCTCACCCGTGCTCATGTCGCGCAGCACATATGCGGCCTTTTCGATCTCGTCGTCGCCAATGATCAAGGCATAGCGCGCGGCCATGCTGTTTGCAATCGCGAGTGACTTTTTCAACTTGCGGCCTTCGAGATCGATTACCGCGCTTACTCCAGCCTGACGCAACCGGCGCGTCAGCGCCAGCGAGTGTGTACGCGCGCTTTCGCCAATGTACGCGACGAACACGGCCGGAGTCATTCGCAGGGAGGCCGCGCGGTCAGCCGGCAAGCTCATTATCATTCGCTCGATCCCGAACGCGAAGCCGAACCCCTTGGCCGCCGGTCCGCCCAGCATTTGCGAAAGACCATCGTAACGCCCGCCCCCGACGATCGTATTCTGTGCGCCAAGCTGCTTGCCGGTGATCTCAAACGCCGTGCGCATGTAGTAATCGAGCCCTCGCACGAGCCGGGGCTCGACGGTGTAAGCTATGCCCCGCGCGTCCAGATATTCCCTGAACCGGGCGAAATGCGTTTGACAGGCGCCGCACAGCGCATCGGTAATTGCCGGCAACTCTTTCAAGTAAGGCTGACACGATTCAACCTTGCAATCGAGCACGCGCAACGGATTCGTGTCGTATCGCTGGCGGCAGCTCCCGCATAGATTCGGAAGACTGTCGCGAATCGCTTCTTTCAACCGCGCGATATAAGCGGGGCGGCAGTTCTCATCACCGATTGAATTCACCAGCAACTCAGTTCCGGTGATACCCAACTCTTTCAAATACCAGTCGAGCATTTCGATGACTTCAGCTTCGATCGCCGGATCATCGCTTTGCCCGAGCACTTCAACGCCAACCTGGCCGAATTGCCGGTAGCGGCCCTTTTGAGGACGCTCGCGACGAAATTGCGGCCCTATGTAAAAAAGCTTGACGAGACCGGGTTGATTGAACAAGCCGTGTTCAATGTATGCTCGAACCACAGACGCTGTCTGTTCGGGGCGAAGCGATACGCGCTCGCCGTCCCGATCCTCGAATGTGTACATCTCCTTGTTCACATCGGTTTCGGTGCCGACGCCGCGTTCGAACAATTCGGTTCGCTCAATAATCGGCGTGCGAATTTCGTCGAACCCGTAGCGTCGAAACGCTTCACGGGCTGTTTGCTCGACGAGTTCCCAGCATTCGATCTGCGCGTCGGTCTTATCGGTGAACCGCGCGGGCAAGATGTCTTGTGTTCCTCGGACCCTGCTAATCATTCAAGACCTCATCTCAAATTTGAAATTTCAAATTATTTCAAATTTGAAATTCACGCTCGTCATCCGATGGTTCTAGATAAATACTCGTTCTTGTACTCGATATAGTGCTGCCAATGTTCATCAATCCGGGCGACTTCTTCATCGGTCACCTGCCGCCGAACTTTCGCAGGCGCGCCCATCACCATCGATCTCGAAGGTATCACGATGCCCGGCGTCAAAAGCGATCCGGCCGCGATGAATGAGTCTTCTCCGATCGTGACATTGTCCAGGACGATCGCGCCAATTCCGATAAGACACCTGTCCTTAATCGTGCAACCGTGAAGCACGGCGGAGTGCCCGACCGTCACGTGATTGCCGATGATGGTTGCGAATCGCCCCTGAGTCACGTGAATGACCGTGCCGTCCTGGATATTGGTGCTCTCGCCGATTCGAATGTGATAGCAATCGCCGCGGAGAACGCAGTTGAACCAGACGCTGGAGTGCTCGCCGATATGGACATCGCCAATTATGTGCGCGCCTTCGGCGACGAATGCGGAGGCCGCGACTTTTGGGGCGATGCCTTTGTATGAAACGATCATGGTTCTACTCATGTAGAGCGAGAAAATCGCTGTTAGCGGAAAGAAGTGACGTTAGCATAGCGCTCTTAATGGTCGCAAGTTGACACCATTTTGCCGCTGCCTTAGCATCATCGAGATGTGTTCGAGCTTGCCTGAAAGACGTTCATCGAGACTGTTTTCCCTTCGACCTCATGCAGTCATCATCGTTGTCGCGGTGATGTCAGCGTGCGGTAAGCCGTTCAATGTCAAACCAAGGACCGAACTGCCAAGGGCCGAGTACACGGCGACGGCGGCGACTGATCAGATCACCGTGCAAGCCAAGCCGATCACTGATGAAAACCTCTTGTATGAAACATTCGACGCGAATTTGATTCTCGCCGGGGTATTGCCCGTGCGCGTGATGCTGACGAACTCCACGGTGGAGACGCTCAATCTCGCGAGAGCTCGTTTTGCAATTCGCAGCGAAAAAGTTGGGCGAGCGTTCAAATCAGTGGATGCTCGCCAGGCATTCAAGCGCGTCATTTCTTATTACGAGATATCAACGTATAACAAGTCGGGATTCAAGGAGTCGCTCGCTGACTTTTCCGCGTATGCGCTTGATACCGAACGTCCGCTTAACGGGCGAGAATCGCGGGAAGGCTTGTTGTTCTTTTTCGTTGGCGGCGATGTGATTCGCGACGCAGGCCTGATATTGGAGATCAGCAAACTGAACGCAAAACAGGAACTGGTCCGGGTTAAACTGAATTAAGGAGCTTCAATCTTTGATGAAGTCGAGATGCGCAAGTGCACTGATGTCCCTGATCGTGATTGGGTGGGTCGGATATCAATCGTCCGCCGTTGCGCAGGAAACTGAAAAGAAACCGGTCGCGCAGCCACCCGTTGCCCAGCAACCCGACGAGTTCCAACAGACGATGACCCGCGGGCGCACGCTGCTTCGACAGGGCCGAATCGATGAAGCAATCAACGAGTATTGGAAGGCCGCGAAGCTTCGCGACGACAAGTGCGCGGAGTGCTTTCAGACTATCGGCCAGATTTATCTTCAATTGGGGCGTCTAAAAGAAGCGGCCGCGTTGTTTCGGCAGGCTATCGGATTGAAACCGCCCAACGAGGCCGAATTGAATAACGTTCTTGGCGTTGCGCTGTATTTGCAGAACGACAAGCAGGCATACGAGGAAGCGGCCGCCGCGCTGCAGAGGTCGATCGAGTTGAGCGGCGGTAAGGTGGTCACCGCTTATTACAACCTCGGCTTCGCCCTGATTAAGTCAGGCAAGGAAGAGGCGGGAGTAAACGCGCTGAAGAAGTTTCTGGAATTGCAGCCGTCCTCCCCGGATGCGAGCCAGGCGCGAGCGGTAATCGCCAACACCAGGATGATCGACTTGCCAGTCGCCGCTTCGTTTTCAGTGAAGTCCTCAACGGGAGCCGATCTGGTGTTGGAGAAACACCGCGGCAAGATTGTGCTGCTGGATTTCTGGGCGACCTGGTGCATTCCGTGCCGCGCGGATATCCCCGAAGTACGAAAGATCTGGAAACAATATGGCGGAGATCAGTTCCTGATAATCGGCATCAGTCTTGATTCAAACCGCGCGTTGTTTGACGGCTATGTAAAAGAAGAGCAACTGACGTGGCCTCAGTTTTACGATGGCCTGGGCTGGGGCAACGCTCTTGCTCGGCTTTATGGTGTGTATGCAATACCGCACACGCTGTTGATCGATCAGGACGGGGTCATTCAAGCGACCGGCCTGAGAGGCGAAGAACTGTCCGCGAAAGTAGGTGAACTGCTGAAGAAGCTTCCAAAACCGGGCGCGGCAAACAAGTAAGTGAAACCGCCAGCGATGTTATTGAGGAGGTTTCTTCGCGGATGGCTTTGAAGGCTTGATGAGCGGCGAATACTTCAATGCGTAGTCGGTGACTCTTTGACACGGAGCAAGCTCGATCAACTTCCTAGTTGCTTCGCCCTCAAACCTGAGACCCAACCGCCCACCTGCGTCCCACGCAATCGGGTTGCGCGCGGCATCGTCCTGGTCGGAAGCAGTCACTTCGCGCGATACCAGCCAATACGACCCACGCGGAAGGTTGCCGAACGAGAAGGCGCCGTCAACAGACACATCCGCCTCGAAGTATCGAAGCACGGTATCGGCCGCGTCTGGTTCGGCGGGGATCAGATACGCCCTGGTTTTTTCTGACGGCGGCTTGTTTTCTTCGCCGGTCACGACTCGACCCTTAAGGCCCGCCGCGCCTTCGCCTATCGTCATGATCAGCCCCTTGACCCTCTCGCCTGCCTTAAGCCGCACTCCGGTCTTCGCTGCGTCAATCCGTTTTTCGTTGGGCGTTGCCGGCGGAAGAGTCATCGATTTTATGAACAAGTTCTCGCCGGGGAGTTGAGTCTCGGGACGATAGACGCCGGGACGAAGAAAGCCGATGGTGAACTCGCTTTGATCGTTCGGAGTTGTTCTTCTGAATGCATTGAGCATCTGCAGGGCCTCGACTTCGGGCCTGCTCTTCGCTTCGCCGCGCGCATCGATAACGATCTCTTCCTTGTAGAACCGCGGAGGGTTCTTGCAGGCGTCCTTCAACGCCGACGCCGAAGCCGGTTCTATTGTTACTGTGCCCGAGATCGCCGCGAGGGGTTCAAGCGCGAGTTCCACTCCGGTTACATCGGCGCCGCTCACCGTCACGCGCCGCGGCGATGACATCTGCGTGCTCAGGTTTTCACTGCCTTCCGTCATCATGCCTGCGGGGTTCGCGATCGCGATCGCTGTGTACTCGCCGTCAAGCAGCCCGTCAACCGCAAAGCCGCGCTCCTTTGACATCGGATTTACAAATCCGTTTCCCTCCGCGATCGAACTTCCGGCGCGCGTTATCATCACGGATATGCCCGCTTGATTTGAACCGCCGGAGCCGGTCACAGATCCGCTTATCGTGTGACCGCGATGGTCCCGATATCGGATGTCGATTGCGACCGCCTCATCGCCCGCCCGCACTTCGACCTCCGAGGCGGTATCAATGGTGCTTGAAGGATAGTAGGTCGGTGCATCGCCATCGAAAATCCCCGAGCCGGAGAAGTTGACCATGCTCTCACCTCGGCCACCGGCGGCGACCTGATACACGCCGCTGGTGAGACCGTAGATTCTGTAGATGCCCCGGTCGTCGGTTTTGAAGGGGCCAAGCATCGCGTTCATAGAATCGACTATTCCCGAAAGAAAACCTGGCCGCGCTCGCGGCGTCTTGTTGTCGATCTGACGAATCTTGATCGCACGCACTACCGCACCCACAACCGGCTCGCCCATTGAGTTGGTGACTCTGCCCGTAATCACCGCGCCTTTGCTCAAAGTAAGGCTGACATTGTCACCCGTGCGATAGAACTCCTTCGCGTCCGCATCCGAAAGAACATAGCCGGGAGCGCTTGCCAGCAGGCTGTACGCTCCGGGCTTCAAACCCGTCAGTGAGAATTTTCCATCAGCGTCGGAGTTCGAAGGACGCAACAGAGAAGAAAAAGCTCCCTGCGGATTGGCCGCGATGTTGAGCGGGAACGCGAGGACGGAAGCATCCGCAACCGGGCGTGAACCGTCGGCCAGCACGCGGCCACGTATGGAACCGGATTGCGCGGGGGCGGCGGCGCGAAGCCCGGCGTTTTGATCGGCGGTGCGACGTTCGTTATCCGAGGGCTTCCTGGTTTGTGCCGCGACGCTGCCCGCCGGCATCAAGGTGAGAACAGCCCACCCTAGAGTGAAGAGAGTTTTGTTCAAACTTCGCATCGTCGATCTACTTGTCCTCATCCTTCGCTTTGAGGTCGAGGGTCAGCGCAACCTCCGCCGGAATACCGCTCATCACTGAAGTGGTTTGTGTGGCCGCCACGCGGCGCTTTTGATTGGGGCCCGCAAGACTGGCCGTCACTTCATAGTTGCCGGGAGCGAGATTCTCGAAAGAGAATTCGCCCTTCGCGTCTACTGGCGACCCGTGGTTCGAGTCTCCGCCGTCGTTCAACAACCGAACGTTCACGACGATGAATTCATCCCGGGGCAAGCTGCCGCCCTGGACTGACACGCGGCCGCGAAGCACGCAGTTCGCTTCGACCAGGATAATTCGCACACCGGCAATCTGTTCGTTAGCCTGAATGTCGAATCCGTCAGTGACGGGAAGCCCGTTGCGTTCGATTCGCAAAACTGAAAACCGCTGCTGCGCGTAGGGAATCCCACTCAGCTTTACCTTGCCCGCTCGCAACCCGCTTATGCGAAAGCTGAGATCGGATGAGACTCTGGTCATATTCTGAGAGAAGGGTTTTGATTGAGTTCCGGTTGTGCTGGCCATCAGCATGAATCCGGCAAGTTCGCTGGTGACATCGGGCCGATCCGCGTTTTCAACCGCAATTACTCCGCTGATGCTTCCGCCTCGATGGATCTTCAGTTCCAGCTTATCGATGTTTGCGTATTGAACTTCGAAATCAAGCGGGTCCGCGTAAAATCCGCCCGCGTCCGTGAAAGCGGCGATCGAGTTCGCTTCGAGTTTGTACTTGCCCGGCGCGACGGACTCGAAACGAAACTCACCACGCGCGTTTGTGGTCGTAAAACCCCCTGGCATCCCCCGGCCGAAGTCCTCATCTTTTTCATCGTCTTTTTCGTCATCGTTGTCATTTTTTGCCGAGGCAGGTGGAGTCACCTTTGCGTAGGCTATCATCGCATCCGCAACGGGTACTCGAGTGTCAGCGTCGATGATGCGTCCGCTGATAACGACGCCCTTTTCAATTATTCCCAGCTTGATATCAATGCCGGTTACCTCCGCGCCTTCGGCTAGCTCGACTGCCCGTGCGCGGGCTGCGTCCGGAACTCCGGGGTAATAGGTGCGCGCACTTGCACGGTGTTTCAGCAACATATCCGAAAAAGGATCCTGAGAGCCTCCGGCGCTCACGATGTATTTGCCGGGTTGAAGACCAAAGACCCGATAGACGCCACGATCGTCCGTGTAGTACATCCTGTTTCCCATGGTCGTGAAGAAAGCCATATTCCCTTCGGGCGCTACTCCGTCTTTCACAGAGACTCGTTCGTTGATGATGGGACGTCCCTCGCTGTCGGTGATCTTGCCGGTGATCACGCCTCCGCGCAATAAAGAGAAGTCAATGCCTTCGACTGCGCCATCGCTGACGGTGACTGCGCTCTCATGGCCGGAGCTGCCCGCGGTGACCAGTACTCGAGATGAAACGGCGACCTCATACTTGCCCGCGCGTAAGCCTTCGATCCGATAACGTCCGTCCGAATCCGTCGTTGCTTTTGGGGCGGATGAGGGCTTGAGCATTCGCTCGTACATCCTCGCCGGATTCGATGAGTCCGGTGTCGCAACGATGATTACTCCCGGCGCTGGTTTGCCATCGAGCAACACCTTGCCGGCGATGCTCCCTGACTCAGGGCTCTGTGCGAGACAGGTTGCTGGTAGGGACAAGACACAAGCGAAGGCAAGACCGAGAAGGATCGGCGAGCGTAAAATGTTTCTCATTGGTGCTTCTCCGACGAACTAATCAGATCCGGTTTCCAGAGAACGCTGAGACCGCTTAACTTTATCACCGCCTCGCTCCAGATGCTATCAGTTTGTTAGGAAATCGAAGCGGCTTTGAGCCTCGATACACCCCGCTTTAGGATTCCACGAAGCGCTTGGCTTCGTCGCGCATCGCATCGAGTGGCGCCGTTCGCCCGGTCCACAACGCAAACTGAAGCGCGGCTTGCGCGACCAGCATTTCGAGTCCACCGATCGTCTGACACCCTTCGCCGCGAG
>Ga0207684_10000462_pt1 | contig 52657 bp, 16 predicted proteins | sample KBSK5501metaG_FD_184342 | JGI IMG/M metagenome (GOLD analysis project Ga0207684, IMG submission 184342) | Corn, switchgrass and miscanthus rhizosphere microbial communities from Kellogg Biological Station, Michigan, USA - KBS K5-50-1 metaG... | ecosystem: Host-associated > Plants > Roots >... | reverse complement strand
CGACGGGCACGCAACTTGTGCGGATCACCCGGGTGCGTTGTGCCAACGAGATTCCCATCGGCATTCACATCGCGTATCTCCCGCAAGACATCGTCGAGCGTGCCGGCTTTACCCAAAAGTCCCTTCAGGCCGACCCGTCTCTCTCCCTTTATCGCCAGCTCGAAGGCGCCGGCGTCCGCATCCAGTGGGCCGAAGAGTATCTGCGAGCCCGAGCCGCGGACCGAGCCGAGGCCAGGTTCCTGGGCGTGAAAGCCGGGACCCCCGTGATGGATGTGTTGCGACTTACCCGCTACGACGGTGATCGCGTGATGGAGGTGGTGCGTTCGGTGTTGCTCGGCGACCGGTACACGTACATCGCGTACCTGGAACGGCATCCCGCAGCTGCTGGTCTGGGGGGACTGGTCACTCATGCGCGGGAGGAGGAGGTAGCCAGACGATGAAGCGAACCCATCGATTTCAGTGGTCGGCGATTTTACCGTTGGTGGCACTGGTGCTTGCGAGTTGCGGTGGCTCATCGACGGGTGGCACCGCTTCGTCCGTCAGCGCCAATACGGGCGGGGCAGGGCCCAGCTTCAAGCCCCTCTGCACACCGCAGAGTGGGAAGAGTTACAAGGTGGCGCTGATCATCGCCCAGGGTGGGCTCGGTGACCAGTCGTATAACGACCTCGCCTATTCGGGGTTCGAGAGGGCCAAGAACGACTTTCCGATCATCGGGCGCGTGATCCAGTCGGCCGACATCGTGTCGCAAGGCCAGGCCATCGTCCAGGAGGCCGGCCAGGCGAACTTCGACCTGGTGATCGACCTGGAGTTCAGCACCTATGACGCCGTCAAGTCGGTTGCGCCGCAATTCCCCAACACCCAGTGGATGACGCCGAACTTCACTTCGGTGGCCCCCAACGACACGGGATATCTGTTCAATGAGCAGGATGGCTCCTACCTCGCCGGCGAGCTGGCCGCCCAGGTTACTCAGGACTCGACCATTCCGGGGATCACGCCGAGCAAGACGATCGGGGTCATCGGTGGGATCAAGGCCGTCGGCATCGACAAGTTCCTCGTCGGCTACGTCCAGGGCGCGCATGCGATCGATCCGAACCTGAAAGTCCTGGTGAACTATTCCAACGCGTTCGGGGACCCCGCGAAGGGGAAGCAACTCGCCGACGCCATGTTCCAGCAGGGCGCCAACGTCGTCTACCAGGTCGCCGGCGGTACCGGCACCGGGGTCATCCAGGCGGCACAGTCGGCCAACAAGTTCGCGATCGGCGTGGATTCGGACCAGGACGCCATTGCGCCCGGCCATGTGCTGACCAGCATGATCAAGCGGACGGACTTTGCCGTCTATGACTCCATCAACCGGCTCGTCTGCGGCAAGCTGAAGGGTGGAGAGACGGTCAACCTCGGTCTGAAAGAAGGCGCGGTCGGCCTCAGCCCGATGAAGTTCACGAAGAGCATCATCCCGAGCAAGTACCTCGACCGCGTCAACGCGGACCAGCAGAAGATCATCGACGGCCAGATCAAGGTGTGGAACACGATCACGCAGGGCAACCCGCCCTGGTTCACTTCGTGACCCAGGCCCCTCGCTCCGCGGATGCCCCGATCGTCGGGGCATCCGCCGCCTCCGCGACGGTGCCGCGCATTCGGATTCGTGGGCTGACCAAGTCCTACGGGTCGGTCCTGGCGAACGACAGCATCGACCTGGATATCGCGCGAGGTGGGATCCACGCCATCGTCGGCGAAAACGGCGCGGGCAAGACCACGCTCGTTCGAGCTCTCTACGGCCTGGTGGAGCCCGATGCCGGCGGCATCGAACTGGACGGCAAGCTGGTGGACGTCGCGACGCCCGCCAAGGCCATCGCCAGCCGCATCGGCATGGTGCACCAGCGATTCCAGCTGGTCGAGCCGCTCACGGCGCTCGAGAACCTGACGCTGGGGGAGCTGCCGCACCGGGGGATGTTCTTCGACCGGTCAGCGGCGCTCTCCCGCGCGCGGGCGCTGGCAACCGAGCTCGGCACAACGATGGAATGGGACCGGCCGGTCGTTCACCTGAGCGTCGGGGCTCGCCAGCGGCTCGAAATCATGCGACTCCTCTACCGCAAGGCCGACATCTTGATCTTCGACGAGCCCACCAGCGTCCTCACGCCCCAGGAGGCGGACGACCTTTTCCGAGTTCTGCGGCGCCTCGCCGGCCAAGGTCGCACCATCATTTTCATCACGCACAAGCTTCGTGAGGTGTTCGCCGTGGCGGATCGGGTCACGGTGATGCGCCGGGGGCGCGTCATCACGACGGTGCCGACGAAAGGGAGTGATCCGCAGGCGTTGGCCTCTCTCATCGTGGGCGAGCATTTCGAGCGCCCTGAATTGGAGGCGGTTGCGGACCGGGGGGAGGCGGTCATCGACGTCGAGGGGCTGAGCGTCTGCGACGACCTCGGTACTCTCAGCCTGCGCGAAGCCAGCTTCAGCGTCCATGCCGGAGAGATCGTCGGGGTCGCCGGCATCGAGGGCAGCGGGCAGCGCGAACTCGTCGAGGCCTTGCTTGGCGTCCGTCAGCCCGTCGCGGGAACGATCCGCCTCCGGGGCCGGCCGCTCCAACGCGCGTCAGTGTGGGACCGTCGCAAGCGTGGCGTCGCCTTCATCTCGGAAGACCGCGACGGAGAAGGCGCATGCCTTAACGCCACCCTGGCGGAGAATATCCTCCCACTGGAACGCCACGATCCCGGGCTCGCCGGCGGCGGCCGCCTTCGCCTCTCCGCGATCGCCGCCTTCGCGCGATCGGTGCTGACGCGCTTCGACGTTCGGGGCGCCGGACCGCAGAGTCCCGCCCGAGCCCTCTCCGGTGGGAATCTGCAGCGCCTCGTCCTGGGCCGCGAGATTCACAAGACGCCCACGCTCCTGCTGGCCGCGCATCCGACGCGCGGCGTGGACGTCCGCGGCATCGCCTTCATTCACGAACAGCTCGCGCAGGCCCGCAAAGCCGGAGCCGGGACGCTCCTCATTTCGGAGGAGCTTTCGGAACTCATCGAACTCTCCGACCGCCTACTGGTCATCTTCGAGGGACGCCTCGTCGCCGATCTGCCGGCCGCAGAGGTGTCCCCCGAACGGCTCGGCCTACTGATGACCGGCGCCGCATGAGCGGCATCGTGGCCGAGACGGGGATCCCCGTCGCCGGCCAGGAGACGATCGCGCCGCCGCGAGCGCTTCGGCTGCTCCGCCCCCTCCAGCTGTCGGGGCCTTTCGTGATCGCGCTGCTCGTCGGCGCGGTCGTGCTGTTCGCCTCCGGACGTGATGCGATCGGGACCTACTGGCTGCTCGCCCAACAATCGCTGGGCGGCACCACCCAGATTGCCAACACGTTGGTAGCGGCGACGCCCGTCCTGCTCACCGGCCTGGCCACGGCGGTGGCCTTCCGATCGGGCATCTTCAACGTGGGCGTCGAGGGGTCGCTCTACGTCGGGGCGTTCGCGGCAGCCTGGGCCGGCTTCACGCTTAAGGGACTGGCGGGTCCGCTGCTGATCGTCGTCGCGGTGCTGCTCGCCGCGGCCGCCGGTGCGCTTTGGGCGCTCGTGCCCGGCGTGCTCCGAGCCCGCTGGCGGGTCGATGAGGTCGTGACCACCCTCATGCTCAATTACGTCGCCATCCTGCTGACCAGCTGGCTGGTCAATTACTACTTCCTGGCGCCGGATATCGCCAACTCGATGAGCCCGATGATCGCAAAGCAGGCCCGGCTCGGCTCGCTGCTGCCGCCGAGCCAGCTTTCGATCGCCTTCCTCGTGGCCCTCCTCGTCACCGGGCTCTATGCCTACTTTTTCAGTCGCACACGGATCGGCTACGAGCTCCGCATGACGGGCCTCAACCCGCGGTTCGCGCGGGCGGTCGGCATCAACCTCGCCGGCGCGGTCCTCATCGCCTTCGCCATCTCGGGCTTCCTCGGCGGCGTGGCCGGCGGCTTTCAGATCCTCGGCGTCAATTACCGCTTCATCGACCATTTCTCTCCCGGCTACGGATTCACCGGGATCGCCGTGGCCCTGTTGGGTCGTGGTCACCCCATCGGCATCGTGCTCGCGGCGCTCTTCTTCGGTGCGCTGAGCAGCGGCGGCGCGATGATTCAGCTCTTCAGTGACATCCCGCTCGACCTGATCAACATCCTGCAGGGAACCGTGATGATCTTTGCCGTTATCGAGCTCAGCCGTCTACCCTTCGTGAAACAGTGGCTGCGCCATGCCTGACGCGATCCTCAGCGTCCTGGCGGCGGCTGCGCCCTCGACGACCTCGATCCTGCTGGCATCGATGGGCGGTCTCATCAACCGCCAGGGAGGGATCGTCAACATCGGCCTGGAGCCAATGATGCTGGTGGGCGCCTTCACCGCCGTGATCGTCAGCGCCCAGACCGGGAATCCCTTCCTCGGCCTGCTCGCGGCGACCGCGAGCGGCGCCCTTCTCGGCCTGCTGTTCTCCTGGTCGATCACGCGACTCGGCGCCAACGAGATCGTTGCCGGCCTGGGGCTCAACCTGCTCGTGATCGGGTTCTTCGGATACTTGCTTCCGACCGTTTTCAAGATCGAGGGGACGTTGCTGCCGGCTGGCCTTGTCGGCCTTCCGAAGCTCCGCATCCCGCTGGTCGAGCAGATCCCTGGCGTTGGGCCCATCGTCTCGGGCCACGACGTGGTGACCTACCTGAGTTGGTTGAGCGTGCCGCTGGTCTCGCTCTTCCTCTACCGCACGCCACTCGGCATCCAGCTGCGAGCGACCGGCGCCAACGAGGAGGCTGCCCGTGCCGCCGGCGTGCCGACGCTGCGGCTGCGAGACTTTTCGACGGTGATCGCCGGCGCCTTCGCAGGGCTTGCCGGCGCGCAGCTTTCGTTGGGCGTGGTGACACTGTTCAACAAGACGATGACGGGCGGCCGCGGCTTCATCGCACTCGCCGCCTTTTATTTCGGGGACGCCAGGCCTGGGCTGACGGCGCTCGGCGCGGTCATCTTCGGCGTCTTCGAGGCGGCCGGCTTCCGCCTGGGCAGCTCGGGGATTCCATCGCAGCTGGTCCAGATGCTTCCTTACCTTGTGGTCGTGATCAGCCTGACGTTGGTCGCGGTGCGGCGCGAGCTTCGGCTTCGGGAACGCGGGCGCGCCGCCGCGGCCTCGCTCCGAGCTGCGGTGGTGCGCTAGTGGCGGCCGGATTTCCCGGCAATCCCCGCCATCGCCTCGCCCTGATCCTGGTGGACGTCAACCGGTCGTTCTTCGACACCGACGGTCCATTCCACTACCCCGGTGCGCTGGAGAACCTCGGTCCGCTGCACCAGCTGCTCGATGCCGCTCGAGCCGGCGGGCGCCTGGTCGTCCACGCCCGGGAAGCGCACCGCCGAGGTTTTCATGACTACGAGCGGCCGAAACTGCCCGAGCACAGCTACCTCGGTGACCGCGACCAGGAGCCGTACCCCGGGTTCGAGGAGCAGCCGGGTGAGGTTGTGATTCACAAGCGTCGCTTTTCCGCCTTCTTCGCGACCGATCTGGCCCTCCTGCTGCAGGAGCAGGGCGTTGAACGGGTGATCATCGCCGGCGTCAAGACCAACGTCTGTATCCGCGCGAGCGTCCAGGACGCCTTCGCCTACGGCTTCCGGCCGACCGTCGCGCGCGGTTCGGTGAGCTCGAACCGTCCCCATCTGCACGAGGCGTCGCTCGAGGACATCCAGCGCTACATCGGCGAGGTCGTCGATCTCGACGTCGCCATCGGCTGGCTGCGCAATGAGGGCCCCCGCTCCGGCGTGGAAAAGCGGGGAGAAAATCAGGGGCCCCGCTCCGGCGTGGAAAAGCGGGGAGAAAATGAGCGCCCACGTGACTGAGCTGGATGCGGTCGTCGCGGGTGACGCGGCCATCACCTTTGCCTGGCAGGTCAGCGTGCCGCCCGCGCCGGGACGGACCTCGAAATTGCTCGGCGCGGTCGAACCCGAGGGCCGGTTCGGCGGCTGCGCGCCCGGCGTCGCGCTCGCGCTAGCCGAGCTCGGCCATCGGGTCGCGTTGGTGAGCTGGCTGGGCGATGATGGCTATGGCCGTGCCTACCTGGCCCGCTTGCGAGATGGTGGCGTCGACATCGGAGGCGTCGAAGTTGCTGCCGGGCAGTCGTCGGCACGGGCGCTCATGCTCTATGACCGCAACGGCAGCGCGACCTGCCTGCATCATCCGAGTGGGTCGGGCAGCCTTCGCTTGCCGGCATCCGGTCGTGACCGCCTGGCCCAGGCACGCTGGCTCGTGCTCACCGCCGGCCCGGCCGGAATGACCCAGGCGCTGCTCGATGCCCGGCGGCAAAAGACCTCGGTCGCCTGGAACGTCAAAGCCGATCCCAGTCACTACCGCATCCCATTGCGGCGGCGCATCATCCAGAAGGCGCGGCTGTTGGTGTTCAACCGCGATGAACTCGCATTCCTGGCCGAGGCGCTCGATCCGGAGGGTGCCGGCGCGGAGGAAGCGCTGAACGCGTTGAAGCGAGCGACCGACGCCGTGCTCGTCATGACTGACGGCCGGGCGGGTTGCCGCGTGATCTGGGCCGAGGGGGACGCCGCCATCCCGGCCACCCCGATCGAGGTCGAGGACCCGACCGGTGTTGGCGATGCCTTCTTCGCGGCCTTCCTTTCGGCGACCATCCATGGCGAGGCGCCACCACAGGCGGCGGTCCGCGCGACGGCTTTCGCCTCGACCTTTCTCCAGCGACGGTCCGCCGCGGCCGTGACCACTCAAGTCAGGAGGGAACTATCGTGATCAGCGTCAAGACGCGCCCGGCTCCGGCCGGCGCCTGGTACCTCGGCCTCAAGGAGGGCGACGTCGCCCCTCGCTGCATCCTGGTCGGCGATCGAGCTCGCGTCGACATGTTCGGCGACCACCTGGAGGGGGCCCGCGTACTGAGTGACAATCGGGGCCTCCGCACGATGGGCGGCACCTTCGACGGCGCCCCGGTGACGGTCGCGGCCTTTGGGATGGGCGCGCCAATCGCCGCCGTGCTGCTCGAAGAGCTCGCCGTGATCGGGGTGCGCGTCGTCCTGAGAGCGGGGACGGCCATGAGCCTTGCGCCCGACCGCCTCCCCCTGGGCACCTTTATCGTGGCGCACGCTGCGCTTCGGGCCGATGGAACGTCGTTGACCTACGCGCCACTCGGGTATCCGGCGGCCGCCGACCCGATCGCCGTCAATGCGGTCACCAACGTGCTCGACAAAAGCCGCCTCCCCCACACCGTCGGCATCCTTGCCACCGCCGACGGTTTCTACACCGAGATGCTGGCGCCGTCGGACGCGCGCAGCGATTCGGTGAGGCGGCGGCACGACGAATTTCGCAAGGTCGGCGTCCTGGCCGCGGACATGGAGACGGCGACCCTTTTCGTCGTTGCCTCGCTGCTCGGGGTCCGTGCCGGATCGCTCTGCCTGGTCAGCGTCGACGGACCGGGGCGGGCGCTGCTCGATGACGAGTCGCGGCATGCGGGCGAGGCCCAGCTGGTGGACGCGGCGCTGCGTTCCCTGATCGCGATCGCCGACCCGAGCGAGCGGAGGCCGGCGCCATGATCGATTACTTCCGCGTCGCGGGGGGATTATTCAAGCAACTGCAGGACACGCAGCAAGCGGCGATCGGTCGCGCCGCCAACCACTGCGCCTCCAGCATCGGGGCCGGCAAGCTGGTGCACCTGTTCGGGACCGGCCACGGCAGTTTCCCCGCGCTGGAAGCGTTTCCGCGCAGCGGTAGCCTGGTTGGGTTTCATCCCATCGCCGAGCTCCCGATCACCCTCCTCCACCATGTGTACGGTGACATGGGTGTTCCGCAATACCGATTCCTTCACCGCCAGGAGGGATACGGCCGGGCTATCCTGGAGGGGCATCGCCTGGACCCGGCCGACACGCTGGTCCTGTTCAGCCATTCCGGCATCAATCCGGTCGTCCTCGACATGGCGCTGATGGCAAAAGAGAAAGGCATGGCGCTGGTCGGTGTCACCTCGCGCCCACACTCGCAAGCCACCGCCTCGCGGCACTCCTCGGGCAAGAAGCTCTACGAAGTGGCCGACGTCGTGATCGACACCGGGGCGCCGCTCGGCGACGCCTGCGTGCGGCTTGACGGGCTGGAGGATCCCGTGGCCGCGGTCTCCTCGATGCTGGTGATGACGGTGGTCGACGCCATGATCGCCGAAACGGCGCGCATCCTCGTCGAGCGCGGCACGCCACCGCACGTCGAAGTGAACCTGAACCTGCCGCGCGAAACGTCGGCCCGGGCCCAGAACGACGCCGGCTACGCCGAGCTCTGGCGCCGGATCGCCTCGCGATGAGCACCGTGTCGGAGGCCACCTTGCCACGGCTCCGCGCCGACTTCCTGATCGCGGGTCATTGGATCGAGGCGGTGAGCGGCGACCGCCGCGAGATCCTCGATCCGGCGACCGGCGAGGTCGTGGGCGACACCGCGTACGGAGACAGCCGCGACGCCGACCGCGCGCTCGCCGCGGCGACGCAAGCCTTCACCAGCTGGTCGCGGACATCGGTCGGCGAACGCGCCGGCATCCTGGCACGCGGCGCCGACCTGCTGCGCGAGCGCCTCGAGCCGATCGCCGTCGCGCTCACCCGCGAGCAGGGCAAACCGCTGCCGGATAGCCGCAAGGAGCTCCGCTTCACCGCCGACGTCTTCAGCTACTACGCCGAGGTCGCGAAGCACCGCGCCGATGAATGGCGCTCGGCGTCACGTCCGAATATGCGAAGCCTGGTGATTCGGCAGCCGCTCGGGGTGGTGGTCGCCATCGTCCCCTGGAATTTCCCGGTCGATCTCTTCAGCTGGAAGGCCGCGCCCGCACTCGCGGCGGGATGTACGGTGGTCGTCAAGCCCGCGCCGGAAACGCCGCTCGCGACCGCCGCCGCCATCCAGTGTTTCCTGGATGCCGGCTTGCCGGACGGCGTACTCAACTACGTCGTGGGTCCGGTCGAGACGCTGGGCGAGACGCTCGTGACCGACCCGCGCTCGCGCATGATTGCCTTCACCGGCTCGACCGCGAGCGGCCGGCGGATCATGGCGCTCGCCTCGTCCCACGTAAAGCGTCTCAACCTGGAGCTTGGCGGGCACACGCCGATGATCATTCTCGACGACGCCGACCTCGATGCCACCATCCCGGCGGCGGTGCGGCGATCGTTTTCCAACATGGGCCAGATCTGCAATGCCGTGAACCGGTTGTACGTAGCCCGCACGCTCGCCGACGAGTTCGAGGAGCGCTTCGTCGACGCGACGACCCGGCTCAAGCTGGGTCCAGGGCTCGAGCCTGGCGTCGAATACGGACCGATGATCAACGAGAAGCAGGTTGCGCGGACCGAAGCGCACGTCGAGGATGCCGTGGGCCGTGGCGCGCGCCTGCTGTGGGGAGGCGCTCGGCCGGACGGCGACCGTTTCTTGAAGGGCCATTTCTACCAACCGACCGTCCTCGCCGACGTGCCGGACGAGGCCAGGACCATGCGCGAGGAGACCTTCGGGCCCGTGGCGCCAATCGCCAGCTTCGCCTCGCTCGACGAGGTCGTCCGGCGTGCCAACAGCACGGAGTACGGACTCGTCGCATATGTCTTCGGCAAGGATCTCGGGCAGGCACTCCTGATCGCCGAGCAGCTGGAGTTTGGTGGCGTCGGCATCAACGTCAACGACGTGACCGAGCTGGCATCCCCTTTCGGCGGCTGGAAAGAGAGCGGCATCGGCCGCGAGATGGGACCCGAGGGGTTGGAGGCGTATCTCGAACCGAAGCACATTCGGATCCGGCTCGGCGCCGGGCCGTAGCTCCCGGTGGCCGCCGCCTCCATCAGGAAGGCGGTGACGGACGAGCAAGCTGCGGCTCGACCTTGTCCTGGCTCGAATCGCGAAATGTTAGGGTGCTCCCCTTCTGGAACAACGACGTCCCAGAAAACCAATAGCGTCCTAGAAACTATTCGTGTTGCGTTGTTGCAAGCCCCCACGCTGCCCTCCCCCAGAGGGGGCGGGAAATGAAGGGACGACGCGCCTCTAAAGAGGCTGCAAAGGACTCTCGACGATCCGGGCAAAGGCGCTGAACAGCTGCCGCGATCGCTGCTGCTGGGCGTCGAGGTAGAGCCGCAGCTCCTCACGCACCTCTTCGGCGCTGCGTTTCCACACTCGCTCGAGGCCCGGCTCCGCGACCCGAAGCCAGGCGTCCACCCCCTCGGCATCGACCTCGAAATGAAACTGGACACCCCAGGCATTCCGACCCATCCGAAACGCTTGCACCCGGACGTCGTCGCCCGCGGCGAGCAGCTCGGCGCCGTCGGGAAGGTCGAAGGTATCTTCGTGCCACTGGAAGACCCGGTCGCCGGTGTGGAAGGCCCCAAGCAGCGGATCTGCCTCGCCCGCTTCGGTAATCCGCACAGGCTTGAACCCCAGCTCGCGAACCGGCGCCCGATAGACGCGAGCATGGAGGGCCCGCGCCAGCATCTGCGCGCCCAGGCAGATGCCCAGCACCGGAAGCCCGGCGTCGACGGCGCGCCGCATCAACTCTCGCTGGGTCAGCAAGTAGGGATGGCGCTCGATTTCGTCGACATTCATCTCGCCCCCAAAAACGATAAGGCCACTGATCTCCTCGAGCCCGGGCCACCGAGGCTCGGCCGCAAAGGCATCGAGACGAATCACCGGCATCCTGTGTTCGCCCAGCGCCGGGACGGCGATCCCGAGCGTGTCGTCGCGATCATTCCGCACGCAGAGCACCGGCTGCATCGATTCGCTTGAGGATACCCGCCTATTCGGTGGATGCATGCGACGCTCCGCGCATGCATCATTGGAGACGAATTCGGCTTGTCTAAGGAGCAACTATGAAGATCGGACTCTCGATCGGAGATTTCACCTGGCCCGGCGGACCGACCGAGCTCGGTAGCACCCTCGGCAAGATTGCGCGGACGGCCGACCAGGCCGGCTTCGATTCCATCTGGGTGATGGACCACTTCTGGCAGATCCGCATGAACGGCCCGGAGCATCACGACATGCTGGAGGGCTACTCCGCGCTCGCCTTCATGGCGGCCGTCACCTCACGCGCGAAGCTCGGCACCATGGTGACCGGCGCCGTCTACCGCTACCCCGGCATCCTCGCCAAAACGGTCACCACACTCGATGTGCTCTCTGGCGGGCGGGCCTGGCTCGGCATCGGCGCCGCCTGGAACGAGGCCGAGAGCCGCGGCCTGGGCATCCCCTTCCCTCCTATCGGTGAGCGTTTCGAACGGCTCGAGGAGACCCTGCAGATCTGCCTCGCCATGTGGGAAGGCAAACGCGGCAGCGAGAAGGCGTTCGACGGCAGGCACTACCAGCCGAAACGGCTCCTCAACTCACCCCAATCGCTTACCCGGCCGCACCCACCCATCCTGATCGGCGGCGGTGGCGAGAAGAAAACCCTGCGATTGGTTGCACAATACGCCGACGCCTGCAACCTCTTCCCGACTCCCGAAATCGCGCGCAAGCTCGACATCCTCCGGCAACACTGCAAGGAGGTCGGCCGCAACTACGACGATATCGAGAAAACCGCGATGTTTGGCTTCGACGTCGGCGAGAAGGGCGAAAACGTCGGCAGGGTGATCGGCGGGCTCAACTGGCTTGCCGGGATGGGCATCCAGACGGTGATCGGTGGCGTCCCCAGGGTAGACCTCGTCAGGCCGCTGGAGATCATCGGTGAAAAGATCATCCCGGCAGTGGCTGATCTCGAGCCCGCCGCTCGCTTAGCTCGGTAGGTAGGCGCCCGGACCGTCCGCGGGTGCGGGCGTGAGGTCAGGTGAGGGTGATCGTGATCGACTGCGTGCTGCCGTCGTCCAGTATGACGGTGAGGATGTGGGACCCCTTGGCCAGCTTGGACGTGCTCAGGTTGAGAAGGTAGGCCTTGAACTTGCTGCTGTAGGTGAAGCTGCCCATCGACGTGCCATCCACGCTGAGGCTGGCCACGGCGGTCGTCACCAGGGCGTTGTTGAAGTCGAGGACCGTAAATTCCACCGCGATCGAGCTGCCCTGGGCAAAGGACGTACCGCCCGCCAGCGGGCCGGCCCAGCCACCCCACCTGTAGATGATATAGACAATGCCCCGTAGCGAGCTGACGTTGCCGGCAATGTCCGTCGCCGCGATGGTATAGGTGTAGGTGCCTACCCCACTGGGGGTTTTGGGCTCGACGGTCGAGAGCGACTGGGTCGCGACGCCAGAGGTCGCGTCGGTCACCGTGTAGGTGGGGTTGGGGCCCGGTGACTGGTTCAGGATGAAGGTCGCGGGATTCGTCATGTTCGTGACGGTGACGACCGGCGGGGTCTGGTCGACCTTGAAACTGATCGACTTGGACGCTTCGACGTTGTTGGCCTTGTCCGTCGACCAGTAGCTCACCGTGTAAACGCCGTCCGTGAATGTCACCGGTGCACTGTACGTAGTCGTAGCCCCGCTGTTCACCTTGTACTGGGTGATCGCCACGCCCGAGAGGTTGTCCGTCGCCGTGAGAGTGAGCACCACCGGGTTACCCGCCTTGAACCACCCGTTGTTTCCCGTGGTCCCTTTGACCGCGGCGCTGGTCACTGGCTTGGTCAGGTCGATATTGATGACCCGGCTCACCGTAGTGACGTTCCCGGCGAAGTCGCTCACCGTGCCGCTCACCACCTGGTTGGCTCCCTCGGTTGATTTGGTGACGCTGGCCGGGCACGCCGTGGCCAGCCCGCTCATGGCATCGGAACAGGTGAAGCTGATCGTGACCGCGGAATTGTTCCAGCCATATGAATTTGGCGCCGGCGTGAGGGTCTCGGTCTCCGCGGGCGGGGTCTCGTCGACTTTGAAGCTGATCGACTTCTGTGCCTCCACGTTGCCGGCCCGATCGGTCGACCAGTAGGCGACCGCGTACCTGCCGTCGGAGAACGTGACCGGCCCGGTATAGGCCTGTGTCGTACCGCCGTTGACCGTATAGTTGGTCAGCGCCACCCCGGACAGATTGTCGGTGGCCGTCAGCGTCAGCACGGCGGGTCCGGGAGCTTTGTACCAGCCGTTATTTCCTAGTGTGCCCGTGACCGAGGCCGTCGTGACCGGCTTGGTCAGGTCGATGTTGATGGTCACGCTGGCAGTGGAGGTATTGCCGGCGTTGTCGGTGACACTGCGGCTGACCGTCTGGTTCGCACCTTCGGTCGACAGCGTCACGCTGGCCGGGCACGTTCCACTCAGGCCGCTCGTGGCATCCGAGCAGGTGAAGCTCACCGTGACGGAGCCGTTGTTCCAACCGTTGCTGTTCGGAGCCGGGCTGATGCTCGGGGTGATCGTCGGCGGGGTCTGATCGACGTTGACGCTCAGCGAGTGCTGCGCCTCGAGGTTGCCCGCGGTGTCCGACGACCAGTAGAGGACGGTAAACCGACCGTCGGTGAACCCAATCGGGGCGGCGTAGATCTGCGCCGTGCCTCCGTTGATCGTGTACGAGGTGACGGCAACCCCGGAGAGATTGTCAGTCGCCGTCAGACTCAGCTGGACAGGACTGCCGGCTTTGTACCAGCCGTTGGTGCCGGCCGTGCCGGCCACGGTGCTCGTAGTGCTGGGCGGCGTCTGGTCCTCGTTGAAGCTCACGGTCTTCGCCGCTTCGATGTTGCCGGCGACGTCCGTCGACCGATAGAGGATGCTGTATCGGCCGTCGGTACTGAACCCGACCGGCCCGCCGTAGGTCAGCCAGGTGGTCCCACCGTCGCGGCTGTACTGCGTCGACGCGACGCCCGAGAGGTTGTCGGTGGCGGCCAGGGTGAGCGTGACGGCGCTAACGTACCAGCCGCTGTTCCCACTGGTGCCGCTCAGGGTAGCGCGCGTCACCGGGGCCGTCTTGTCGATCTTGATTCCGGAGACGGTGGCGCTGCTGCTGTTGCCGGCCTTGTCGGCGGCCGTCCCGGTCACGCTCTGATTGATGCCTTCCGTGGTCAGCGTCGTCGGTCCGGAGCAGGTCGCGATGCCGGAGAGTGCGTCACTGCAGCTGAAGCTCACCGTGACATTGGTGTTGTTCCAGCCCGCCGCATTCGGCGCCGGCGTCGCGCTCCCGGTGATCACGGGCGCCGTCAGGTCGATATTGATGTTGCTCACCGTCACGCTGGCGCTGTTGCCGGCCATGTCGGTCACCGTGCCGCTGGCCGACTGGTTGGCCCCTTCGCTGCTCAGCACCTGCGCCGCCGGGCAGGCGGTCGCCAGCCCGCTGCCGCTGTCCGCGCAGCTGAAGCTCACTGTCACCGCGCCGTTGTTCCAGCCGTTGGCGTTGGCCGCCGGCGTCCGGCTGCCACTGATGGTGGGCGGCGTCTGGTCCACCTTGAGGGTCAGGCTGTGGCTGACCTCGACGTTCCCCGCCAGGTCCACCGACCAGTAGCTGACTGAATAGCTGCCGTCACTAAACGGAATGGCGGCCGAATACGTCTGCGGCGCGCCGCCGTTGATGGTGTAGTAGGTCGTCGCCACGCCCGACAGGTTGTCGCTCGCCGCCAGCGTCAGGCTCACCGGCGAGCCTGCCTTGTACCAGCCGTTGTTGCCGAGTGTACCTGTCACTGACGTCGTCGTCACCGGCGCCGTCTTGTCGATCTTGAAGCTGATCGTCCGCGCCGTCTCCTGGTTGCCCGCCACGTCGGTCGAGCGGAACAGGATGGTGTAAAGCCCATCCGTGCTGAAGCTGACCACCGGTGAGTACGCCGTCCAGGTGGTGCCGTTGTCCAGGCTGTACTGCGTCGAGGCGACCCCCGAGAGGGTGTCGGTGGCGCTCAACGTCAGCGTGACCGCACTCACGTACCAGCCATTGGTGCCGAAGGTGCCGGCCAGGCTGGCCGTGGTCACCGGCGGCGTCCGGTCGATCCGGACGGTCGCCGAGTGCGTCGCCTCGATGTTGCCCTGGTTGTCGACCGCCCAGTAGCTGACCGCGTGGCTCCCTTCAGGAGTGATGGTCGCCGAGGCCAACGCGCCCGCGATCACCTGGGCGACGCCGTCGATCGTCAGATGGATCTCCCTGACGCCGCTGCCGTGCGGGTTGTCGACGGCGGACAGCGCGATGCTGACGGTGGCGGTGTTCACCCAGCTCGTGGCCGCCGCGGTTGGCGTGTACGTGGCCGTGGTCGTCGGCGGCAGGATGTCCTTGACGAACAGGTAGCTAACGAACTCGGCCGCCGCCGTGCCGATGGCCCGGGCCACCGTGTGGTTGCCGGCGTCGATCTGGCTGGTGTCAAAGCTCAAGCTCCAGGTCCCGTCCGCTGCCGCGATGGTCGTGAGGGTGGTGGGCGTGGACTGGACCGTGACGTTGACGCCGCTGCCCGCGGGCGCCGTCCCGGACACCACGAGTGCTGTGCCCTGGTTCACGGTCGGGGTGCCATTCTGCATCGTCGCGCTCGAGGTGACGTCGATGGACTTGAAGGTCGGCCCGGTCGAACTGAACCCGGTCCCGTTGTAGACATACACCTGGTAGGTATCCGGAGCCAGGGCCGGCGTGATGGCCGTGATCTGGGTACTCGAGTTGACGGTGATCCCGGCTGAGGCGAGCATGCCGGCGCCGTTCTGGCACGCCGTGCCGCAGAAGTAAACCTGAGTCGCTCCGGTGAAGCCCGTTCCCGTGAGCACGATGGGCACGCCGCCACTTCGGGTTCCGGTCACCGGTGAAAGACTTGTCAGGCTGGCGCGTGGCGGCGCGCCGCCGTCCGCGAAGACGAACTGGTTCGCCGTCCCGTTCGCGTTCGGCCCGGCGGGCGAGCTGATGGTGAGGTAGTAGGTGCCGGCGAGATGCGCCGGAGTCACAGCCGTGATCTGGCTATCCGAATTGATCGTAAAGCTGGTGGCGGGGACCGATCCCGAGCATGCCTGCACCAAGGCCACCAGATCAACACAGCCAAAGCTGACGGCCGTCGCCGGCGTGAAGGCCGCCCCGGTGATGGTGATGGTGGTGCCGCCCGCCGTCGGAGCCGTCGCCGGACTGATGCCGGTGATGACCGGGATATTGAGGAAGGTAAACCCTCCAGCCGCGATTACCGAGCCGCCCGGCGTCACCACGGTCACGTCCACCTGGGACGGCGCTTCCGCGGGCGTGACCGCCACGATCTGCGTCCCATCGGCACTCGCGGTGTAGCTGGCCGCACTCAGACTGCCGAAGCGCACCGCGCTGACGGCGAAGTAGTTGGAACCCGTGATCGTCACAGTCGTTCCACCAACCTTCGATCCGCCCGACGGCACGATGGAGGCGATGGTCGGCGGGGGAACGTAGGTGAAGCGGTCGGCCGCGGTGATGGCTGATGCGCCGTAGCCGTTGGTCACGCTGATGTCCACCGTCACCAACGTCTGGCTGGAACTGGCCGGGACCATGAATGTCAACAGGGTCCCATCACTGTTCGCGGTGAAGGTGGCCACGCCGGCACCACCAACGTTGAGCGAGGTGACGCCTAAGAACCCACCACCGGTAACGGAGACCGCGATCCCGGCTGTCGGGCCCATCGACGGGGTCACGCCAGTGATCCGCGGCGGACCAAGGTAGAGGAAGCGGTCGCTGGGCGTGATGGTCGAAGCCCCGCCTTGCGTTAGCACCACCACATCCACCGGCCCGCTCAACCCGGCTGGGCTGGTCACCGTGAGTTGCGTGTACGAGGCGACCGTCAGCCCCGTCCCGGCGACGCCCCCAAAGTCAACTTCGGTAACGCCGCTGAAACCGGTGCCCGTCACCGTCACGACGGTGCCGCCCGCGATTGGGCCGGTGGTTGGATTGAGCGCGGTAACGCGCGCTGCAGGCAGATACGCAAACGCATCGGCCGGACCCGTGGCGGACGGGCCTCCGGCCGTGGTGACGACTACGTCAACCGACCCTACCGATCCGGCGGGGCTGGTGGCGGTGATCTGGGTTCCGGACCCATCGACCGTAAAGGTCGTCGCCGGCCCGACTCCGAAGCTCACACCAGTCGCTCCGGTGAAGCCCGTGCCGGCAATCGTCACGATCGTTCCACCTGCAAGTGGACCTCCACTCGGCGTCACGGATGTAATGGTGGGCGCCGCCACGTAGGTATAGGTCGCGGTCGACGCGCCCCCGGCCGTGGTCAGCGACACGGTCACCGTGCCGGGCGTGCCGGCGGGCGTGACCGCCGAAACCTGGGTGTCTGAAACGACGGTGAAGCTTGGGACGGCAACCCCCGCGAAGGTCACGGCTGTGGTCGTCGCCAGCCCTGTCCCTGTGATCGTGACGGTGGCTCCGCCTGCGCTCGGGCCCGAGGCGGGCGTGACGGCCATCTGCGGCGTCGCCGCGAAGGTGAAGTGATCAGCCGTGGTGGCAACCGACGTCCCACCGGCGGTCGTCACGATCACGTCAACCTGGCCGGCCGCCGCGGGCGGGCTCACCACGTTGATCTGCGTGTCCGAAATGAATGTCGCGGTGGCGGCCGACGTCGTTCCGAAACGGACGCCGGTGAGGGCGGTGAAGCCGCTGCCCGTGATCGTGACCTGCGTCCCGCCGCCAGTGGGTCCGGCAGCGACGCTGAGTGCGGTTACGGCCGGCACGCCGACGCCGACGCCATTGAGCGCCAGTGTCTGCGGGCTGCCGGCGACGTTGTCGGTCACCGCCAGGACGGCGGCTCGCGCACCCGTCGCCCTGGGCCCAAAGGTAACCGCGATCGTGCACGATGCATTCGGGTTGAGCGTGGTGACGCAGCCCGTTGCCGCGAAGTCGGCAGGATTGGCCCCGCTGGTGATCCCGACCGCCGAGATGGTCAGCGGAGCCGAGCCCGTGTTGGTCACGGTGATCGACTGGGCGACGCTGGTGGTCGTGACCTGCTGGTTGCCAAACGTCAGGCTGGTTGGGCTGAAGCTCGCCTGCGGGACCGCGAACAACGTAAATGCGGTGCTCGAGGTCGCACCCGCGAATGGCCCGGCGGCTGCGAACGTGGCCTGCAGCTGGTAGTTGCCGGCGGCGAAGTTGAGCGGCCCGAGGTTCGCCGTCGCCGTCCCGCTGGCATTCACAAGGGCGGAGCCGGACGCCAGGCTGACGGTCGGATTGGATGGATTGACGATGCTGAAGCTCAACTGGCACCAGGCCGGTTCGGGTGTGGTCTGGGAGCAGACCTCACCGGGTCGCGGTGAACCCGCCGGATCGGTGACGGTGGCAACGGCCGTAAGCGTCTGACCGATGTTGGCGAAGCTTGGCGTTGCGGCGCCGATGCTCAGCGTTGTTTCATCCGCGATCACGTTGATCGACCCAGCGCCGCCGGCCGACGCGATCTGCGTACCCTGCCCGCCGAACGTGGCAGAGACAGGATTCTGAGCCGCAGCGGAGATGGCACCCAGGTTGATCGTGATCCGGGCGACCCCGTTGGCATCGGTGAACGCCGACATCGCCGCTCCCGTCTGGTAGGCGAGCGCCACGGTGCGCCCGGCGAGCGGACGGCTACCTGATGCCAGAGCAACGCTGAGCGTCGCCGACACGGTGGTCGCATCACCGGAGTCGCCGTTGGTTGGCCCGCCGTAGGTCAGCGTCGACGCCGCTGCGCTCAACAGGGACGCTGTCTGGCTGGCGTATGAGATGTCGAAGGTGTCAATCGAGCCGACGGCCGCGGCTCCGGTCAGGCTCCTTGTCACCACTGTCTTGTTTCCAAATGAGTCGATGGTGGCGAAGGTGAAATCCACCGTGTATGGTCCGGCCGCGTAGCCGGGGAGGTCGACCAGGTAGTCGCCGGTGGTCAGCGGATTCGGGATGAAGGCGTTCTCGTTGATCGCGGGCGTGGCCGTCGCGTCGGCGGCCACGTATTGGCCGCCCAGCAGATTGCTGACCGCGCCGCCGGGCAGATTGCCCGGGTTGTAGCCGAGGTAGCGCCCGGCCGCATCGACCACCCAGATGTGGACCGGCGAATGGACCGTCACCTGCAGGTAGGGCGTGTGATTGTTTTGTACGAAGACTTGCAACTGCTGGGTGGACGCGTTGCCCGGAGTGTCGAGGGCATAGAGCACGAGGGTGTGGGGTCCGTCGGCCAGCGTTGTGGTATTCAAGCTGGCGCTGATCGCACCAGCCGCGGTCCCTGCTGCGAAGGGATTGGCGAGGCCATCGACAGACAGCTGCCAGCGGCCGAAGTTCAGGTCGGTTGCGCTCGCCGTCACCTGGACCGTCCCGCTCAGCTGCGCGTCCTTCGCGGGTGCCGTGATCGAGACGGCCGGCGGCGTGGTATCGACCACCGTCACCGTCGAGGTCAGCACCCGCACGTTCTGCGAGAAGTCAACGGCGGTGAAATGCACGATAGTGGTCCCCAGCGGGAAGAAGGCCGGTGCGTCGTTGCTGAGCGTCGGGTTCGAATCCACGGCGTCCGTCGCGGTCGCGGCGGCGAGCCACTGCTGGATCGTGCTGGAGTTGGTCCGGGTGATGCCGCCGGGTTCCGTGTCTTCCAACGTGAGCGGCGCCGGCACCGTGAGGGTGGGCGGCGTCGTGTCCTGGATGGCGAGGAACGAGTCGGCCGTTGCCACGTTCGGGGTTGGCGTGTTGTGGTCGCTCGCCGTGAACCGAATCTTCCAGGTCCCCAGCGGGAAATACGTCGTGGGTTGATCGGTAACGAAGCAGGACAGATCCTTGCAGCGCACCCAGGTGATGGTCGGATTCGGGTCGACGAAATCGGCCGCACGCGCCGCGTCCAGGAACGCCTGGATCGACGGATCGCTCACAGGCACGCCACTCGCCGACGGGGCCTCGACCCCAATGCTCGGCGGGACCGTCAGGCTCGGCGGTGTCGTGTCGACCACGGTGATCATGCCGTACGGAATACCGCCAGTGGTTTGACCGGTGACGCGCCAGATATGCCCCAGCCCATCGCGGGCGGTCCAGGTGATGACGGTCGTGCCGAAAGGCAGCATGGCCGGTGCGTCGTTGGTCAAGGTCGCCACCGAGGCGGTATCGGTCACGACCGGCGAAGCGAGGTAGGCCGCCACATCGGAGTTCGAGCGCGGCGAGCCCAGTGGGGTCGTCGCCTCGAGGGTAACCGCCCGCGGCAGGGCGATGTCGATCGTGCTCTGGGCACCGTCGATCGTGACCGTAGAGGTGGCGAAGCCGACGTTCCCCGTTAGATCGGTGGCCGAGAAGGTTACGACCGTGATCCCTCCGGGGAAGATGTCGGGCGCGTTGTTGCCGATGACCGGTGGGTTGCCATCGTCGTCGACAGCCGTGGCGCTGTTGAGCCAGCTGGCGAGGAGATTCCGCGGCACGCCGTTGGCCTGCGTGGCGGCGAGTTCGATGGCTGCGGGAACCGTTAGGGTTGGCGGCGTCGTGTCAGCCGGCGGAGCGATCCGCTGGACCACCGCAGTGAACACGTCAGGCAGGATCGGACTCTGGTCGCCGAGCAGCCACTCGCCCTGGTGAAATCCGAACAGGGCGGACCAGATGTCGAGGCCCTGGGAGTTGAACAGGCTGTTGCTGGCGCTTGCTGAGCCGGAGGGCGGGTTCTGCGGCGAGAGCAGATACGCATATGGCACCACGTCGTTGCCGTAGAGCATGAGGTTGGGCTGGCGAACTTCGAAATGGAGGTGGGCGCCGGTCGAGTTGCCGCTGCTGTCCGAGTACCCGAGCGTGTCACCCGGGCTGACGATCTGTCCCTTCGACACGGAGACACTCAGCATGTGACCGAGCAGGACGGCGCGGTCGTTGCTGATCTGCTCCTCCACCACGTTGCCGTACCCGCTCTGCCATCCAGCGAAGAGGATGACGCCGGGCAGCGCCGCGGCATACCGGGTCCCACCCGGGACCCCGATATCGACGCCGGCATGCCAGTTCGGGAAGCCATGGCCTGGCGGTTCGAGGGAGAGGGTAACCGGTCCATACCGCTGCGTGAGCTGGTAACAGGAACCGCCGTCGGGGTACCAGGGGCTGGCGACGCAGGTCCCGACCGGGGGCCCGTCCGTCAGGCTGCCGCTGCCGATTTTGGTCTGGAGATCCTTTAGCTCGGTAATGGCGAAGTGCTTCACGAGCTCACCAACGATCGGGCTGCCCAGAAGTCCGAGCGTGCCGATCACGGGCGCCGGTATCAGGGAGGCGGCGACCACGTTCAGGACGTCATATGGAATCGGTGCCAGCGGCAGGTTCCAGTGCGACCCGGCCCGCAGCGCCATATCGACCAGCTGACCCTGGACGCCGTCGGGATGGATAGCGGCCTTCGCCGCGTCGAGGAAGAAGTCCCCAGGCGCCTTGAAGCCGATGCATCGCAGGCTCATCGGGTCGTGCACGATGCAGGTGAAATTCGTGGGCGGGTCCGGGACCCATTGCAGACCGGGCACGTTGATCGTCACCCCAAGGACAATCAAAGGGGATAAAGGCTTGAATGAGGGCTCGTAGTGCGTGATGTCGAACGTGCTCTGGTTGCTATAGAAGTTCCAGATGTGTGTGTTCGGCAGCCAGTCCTTGGCTGAGTCGTCCGGCGCACCATCTTTGCCGCCGTCCGCGTCGCTCGCCACCGAGGGCAGTGTTGCATTGGGATCATCACCCGGATTCGTGCCCTGCGGGCCGTTCAAGATGGTCAGGAAATCGCTGTGCGGCGCCATGTCCTTTGCGGCGTCACCGATGAAGGCATCGACCACCAGGTCACCCAGCGCCTGGGTCGCTCCCTGGACAAAGGCGCCGACCACCTCCCCGACAATCTTTGCAACGACGACCCCGGCGCCGTCGGTGAGCGCCGTGATGACCCAGGTGGTCGCGTTCTGGGCCAGCTGGCCGGCGCCCTGGGCGATCAGCTGGACAGCCGCATGCGCCACCTCCGGGACGAAGAAGGCCAGGTCGTCACCGTGGTTGGGGGCGCCGATCATGATGAGGCGCGCAATGCTGTGGTTGTCGGGACCCGGCCGGACCAGGGCGGGGGCTGGGTCTGGACCGAACTCCGCAAAGTAGCGGCCGAGCAACCCCCCCATGTCCATCCCGATGACGATCACGCGCTTCGCGCCGGTGTCCTGCCGGGCCCGCACGATGGTGTTCTCCAGGTCGAACAGGTAATCGCGGATGCCCTTGTTCGCGTAGCTGCCGAGGAAATCCAACCAGGGCAGGCTCAGCTTCAGTCCAAGGCTCACCGGGCTGTCGGCTGACGTCTGGTCGATGTTCAGCTTGCCGGACGCATTAAGGACAGCCGAGTGGAACTCGAAGGCGCGATCGGTGAGGGCCTGGCGAAGGAGCGGCAGAGTTGAATCGATCAGCTGGCGCAGGATGACGCCGCCGAACACGGCGATCTTCACGTGGACGCTGATCTGGAACTGTAGGGTGACGTGCGCCGCTGCCAGCAGAGGTGGCGGCGGCGGGTTAGGAGTCTTGGAACCGATCTTGTACGCGATGCCTCCGAACCCTCGGCACGCCCCCGAGCCGGTGCTGAATGCGATCGCGACCGCGGCTTTCGAGCCTCCGATGCAGACGTACGTGGCACCGGCACCTTGTAGCGCCCGAGCAAGTTGGTCGGTGTTAATACCGGAGTTGTAGGAAGGACCGGCGTAGCCGACGATGCCCATGGTTGAGAATCCCGAGGTACCCGTGTACCAGGCCACCCCGCCATGCGGTGGGAGGGTGCACAGCTGGCTGACTTTCGAAGGACCGTAGACGTTGAGCGACGCGCCGTTCACGTTGCTGCGCGCCAGGCCATCGTCCAGGAAGCCATCCGCGCAGACGGCGGCCAAATGCTGCCGCGTAGCCGTGTAAATGAGGTCGATGTCACGACTCGACGGATCGAACGCGTCGAACAGCTGGCTACCGGCCGTCACGAGTTGCGGGTTGAGCAGGTTCAGACCCATCGAGGCAAAGATCGGAAGGCGCGCGGCCGTCGTGTAGCTGTCCGCACTGGGCTGGAAGAGATTCTTTCCGAATCGGGGATCGCCCAGGTTGATCTCAGGACCGATGGGGAGTTTGCCATTGGTGACGTTCGCATTGATGAAGGCGTTCCCCAATTTGGTGATGAGTATGGCCAGGAGGTCGGAGAGCACCTTGCTCACGATCGGGTCTCGACTCGGAATCCGGATCGGGACGCTGAGTGAGTGTTGCCCGCCGAGCGAGAAGTCGTGCTCGAAGGTGAAGATTCCCTTCGGGCCGCCGATCAGCTTCTCGATCGTCGAGCCGGCCGAATCGAAGCCCGCCTTCAGAACCTGGTTTAGATCGATCTCACCCAGGTTCCGCCGCAAATCCATCTGGTAGATCGGGAAGCCGAGCGGCGCCAGGAGGTTCTTGATCGCATCCATTTGCGACGGATCGGCCTGGTAGCCATGGATCAGGATGACTGGCGGCAGGTTCAGTTGAATGGCTGCGGTCGTCGCGACGCAGACCCCACCACCGCAGACCTCGAGGGTCATCGTGTGGCTGCCGTATGGTGGTTCATTGAAGAGGGCGACGTCATAGAGATTGCCGTTGCCAGGCCCGAACTGGTTGTCCGAAGCCGTGTCTACAAGGATCCGTTCGCCCGCCGATCCCTTGTCCCAGATCCAGCGGAAGGTCCGTGATATTCCGATCGGGCCGAACCCGTGCCCCGCCATGGTCAGCACGTTCGGCTGATCCGTCTCGAGCGCCGCCTGCGCCTGGTTGAGCCCGAAGGCGCTCATGCCGTAGTGGTCGATGACCGCCGTGAGGGGATCGTTCATGGTCACCGGTGTCCCGATGACGAACGAGAACGCGGCCGTGGTCGACAGAATCGGCACGATCACCAGGCCGCCGCTGGCGGCAACCGTCTGCGCGACGGTCACCGTCTGAGCGCCGGTCCCGGTCCCAACGACGAGCGGCGCCAGTGCGGGAAGCGCGACCCCGATCGATTGGAGGGTGATCGAGTTCAGGGGCTGACCGGCGGCGATCGCCCCGGCCAGCGTGTAGCTCGCCGGCGCAAACGGATCAATGGTGAAGTCGACGGTGAACGTGTCCCCGACGCTGTCCGTCCCAGTTGCGTGCCACGGTCCGGCCGCGGCATCCGAGCTTTGCGCCGCAATGATGCGACCGACGGTCCCCGCATCGTCGACGGGCAGCATGGCGTCGAAAGCCGGAATGGCGCACGGCGCGTCACAGGAGAAATGCACCATGACACTGCCGCTCGGCCAGTTATCGCCGGTCACGGTCAAGGGAGTCACGAGGTTGATGTGCCTCGGGCGGACGTGGATGGCCGGCTGCTGCGGGTAGCGGATCGTGATGATCGATTCGCTGTCGAAGCCCGCGGACCACCAGTAATCGCCGTAGAAGCTCACCTGGGCCAGGTAATCCGTCGTACGCATTCCGACCGGTGGGGCTACGTCGAACCTCGCGGTGCCGGCGGCGTCCGTATAGGCCTCCGTCAGGAGCGTTCCGAGGCGGAGGAACAGACGGCGACCAACGATTGGCGCGCCTCCTGGCCGGCTTCCAGCTGTCAGGGTCGCGCTGACGATCTGACTGTCGCCGATATCAATCTCGGCCGGAGCGGAGACCTGCAGCATCGCTGGATGCTGGTACACGCCATTGATGTCATAGGCGGCGAACAATAGGCGCGCCCCGACGCCGTACCCGGAGGTCGCCAGCGTGTTGTCGCCCGCCGACACCGGGACGGTAGCCGACCCGCTCAGTCGTCCTTGGTAGTCCCTGAGTGGGCTGGCGCAGAGCGCCCCGGTCGCCGAGCAGAGCGTCAGCGCTTCCGTGTCCCACGACGATCCAGTATCCGGTGGCGTCGGCACGCCCATGCCCTGGGGCCCGACGGCGAACTGCTCCTGGCCGGTTAGCAGAATCGTGCCGCCTACCGCTCCGACCTCACCGACCCGAAGTCCCGGGTACACGTTGCCGAAGACGATGGACGGATCTGGAGGAGTGAAGGCGGTTGCCAGCGTTCCGGCGCCGCCGTTGATGGTGAGGTCGATCAGTTCCACGTCGTCCGGCGCGAACGGAGTGCCATCGTTGTTCACCAGGTGAATCCGGATAAGGTGCAGGCCGGTGATCAGGGCGCTGAGGTCGATCGGAGCCAGGCTGTAGCGCTCGATCGGCGTGAGGAGGTCATCGACGAAGTACTCGATGTGCCCGTGGTTGGGGGCATTGGCCGTGGTGGTGCTCGGATCCAGGACGAAGGATCGAACCTCCGGCCGGAGCAGCCTGTCGGGAAGGACGTCGCCGTCGGGTCCGAAGTCGACGAGCAGCTGGCCGGGGGGCGCCCGGACCGTGAAGGGCTGCGCGAGCGTCGCCGAGTCGCCGTTGGCGTTGAACACCGTCAGCGAGTACGAGGTCAGTGCCAGGCCGGCTGGGACGTCCGCGGAGACCGACCCGTCGGGGTTCAGCACCACATTCGTCAGCACGGTCGACCCGAGAGTGATTCGGGTCACGCCGCCGCCGGCGCCGATGCTGTCGCCGGCGATCGTCACCCGGCCGCCCAGATCCAGGTAACCGCTGGACGGGCTCACGCCGGTCAGATTCAGCTTCGTTGCGATCGTAAGCGGTCCGAGTGCACCCTGGGTCCCATCAGCGTTGAACATCTCGACTTCGTGGACGCCGGCCGGCAGGCCCCCGGGCGCCGCAGCGGTAAGGGAACCGTCCGGCTGGAGCGTTGTCGTGAGCCGTTGGAGATCGATGGCGAGCTGCGCCCCCGAGGCGAAATCATCGCCGGCTACGTGCAGCATGAAACTCTGCTGGCCGAAGATCGTGGTTGGGCTGAAAGCCGTGATCTGCGGTCCCGCCTGAACGTGGAGCGTGCGTGAGGCCACCACAACGACGCCGGCGGGGGTCTGGACGGCGACCTGATACTCGCCAGTCGCCAGACCAGTAAGGGTCGCGCTCAAGGACCCGTCCTGGTTGAGGACGGACGCGATCGCGGTTCCATTGACAAGGACGCTGCTACCGGGATCGAACGCACCTCCGGCGATTGACAGCGTGAAGTTTTGAGTCCCGACGACCAGGGTGGGCGTGAAGCCGAGAATCTGTGGATTACGGGCGATCTGGATCGGCAGCGGAGCGCTGGAACGGCTGCCGTCGGGATTCACGACCGTCACCAGGTACGTGCCCGACGGGATCGTCGATGGGATCGTGGTCGTGAGGGTGGCATGGACGGGGTCGAGCAGTGGCGTCGGCAATCGGACCTGATTCAGGAACACCTGTGCCTGGCTCGACAAGCTGTCTCCGGCAATGATCAACGTGAAGTCGCCCGCCCCCCGAACGACGCTCGGCGTGGAGCCCGTCACCTGCATCGCGTTCTGGACGACGATCGTGCCCGCGCTCACCGTCACCGTGAGGTCAGGATTGGTGATCAGGAGGGAATAGACCCCGTCGGCGAGAGTCTGCGCCGCGACAGAGACGGTAAGGCTGCCATCCGGGTTGAAGGTCACGGCCGAGTTCGTCGAAACCAGCGGAGTGGCGCTCAACGCGAGCGTCGCTCCCGTCGCGACGTTGTGGCCTGTCACGTTGAATGAAAAGGCCTGGTTGGAGTAGACCGCCGTTACAGAGAGGCCGGTTATGGTCAGCGCAGAATCTCTGCAACTGCCGGGCGCGCAGCTGTCACCGAGCGGCTGTGTGATGACGGTCCCGTGGGCGTGACTGTTGGGAAGCGGAACGGCCTGGGCCCCGGGAAGCACGCTGGCCGGCAGGGGCGCGGGGTTGACCGAGACGATGGGCACCGGGCCGGCGTACAGCTCGAGGCTGGTGAAGCTCGACACCTGGATGGTGGTTGCGCCCGGCGCTGCATAGGCGGTCAGCGTGAGGTCCTGCAGAGGGTCGGGTCCGCCTCCCATTTGCAGATGGGTACCGGCGGCCAGCCCGGTACTCGGGACCGGGCTGACGGTCAGCGTGGTATAGACGATCCCTGGCTGCAATGAGGCCCCCAGCGTGAGCGAAACCGGCAGGTCCATGTAGCCCGCTGGGTGGCTGACCGGCAGCTGGACGTCGACCTCACTGCCGGGCGGGTTGCTCGGCGGAAGGCTGACCTGGTCGCGAGCACGAACCAGCGGTGGGAGGACCCGGTAACCGTTGAAGAAGGTGGCGAAGCTGCCGTCCGGGTTGACGGCGGAGACATCGTAGAATCCAGCGCCAAGCGCGGTCGGCAGTTGCAGGCCGAGGTTCCCGTCGGGTTGCTGAGTCAGCGCCCCGATGTTTCGTTGATCGAGGTAGACGGTCGCCCCGACAACCAGCGCCCGGCCGGCAACCTCGAGGATCGGCTGCGTCTCCTGACGGCCCTCGTTGGGAGTAACCGTGACGATCAGTGGCGCGGTATTTCCCGACTCGTCGATCGTCTCGATGCCGCGCATCGGGTCGAATCGCACCGACCAGGTCCGCGAGGATCCCGGCTGGAAGAGGCCGTTCGCGATCACACTGTGGGCGGGGCTGAAGCGCGAGCCTTGCGCGCCGCTATCGAACATTCCGGCTCCCCAGAAGCTGAACCGGTAATAGCCGCCGGTCACCGACAGCGCGGTGATCGTGTACACGCCGCTGGCTTGCAACGCGCCGGCGGCGAGGTCAAGCGCGGTCACCACACCCGGCGTGGCCGATGTCTGCGAGACGACGCCGTTCGGATCGACGATCTTGAACTGGAGGCCGCCCCAGCCGGCTAGATGCATCGACGGATCGCGATGGTAGCCGCCCTGGGCGCTGATGCCCACCAGCGGGTGCAGCACGTGGGTCTCCCCCTGCGGACTGGCAGCGTTGGGCTGGAAGACGGTCTCGATCATGTAGAAGAAGTGGCCCGCCCAGGTGGCGGCGTCGACGTAGCTGGTCTGCGTCCCCGGGACTTCGGCGATCAGGTCCTCGGTGCGATTCCAGCTGTAGCGGAGTGCCGACCGGTAAATGCGGTAGGTCTGGGCATTCTGAATCGGGTCCCAGGTCAGATGCACGCCGTCCGCCTGGTCGGTCAAGGTGAGCTTGGCCAGCGAGGCCTTGATCAGGTTGAAGACGTCGAACGGAATCCCCTGGGCGAGCTGCGGGTTGATCTGCACCTGCGCGTTGAGATTGGCTCCGGAACCCTGCACCGACGACTGGTTCAGGATCACGCCGGAGCCGATCGGTGGGATCAGGTTGTAGGTCGCCCATACCGTGGTGTGTGGGTCGATCTGCACCCAGCTGTTCTGGAGCGAATCGCCGAAGCCGAGCAGGATCGGCCGGTGGAAGGTCTGGAAGAGGCTGGGGTCACAGGTCGTCACGCCGGGCGGCAGGTCGGGATTGCAATTGCCCCAGACGGCGGTGCCAACGCGAAGCATCGAGTCGTTCACTTGCTCGAAGGGTCCGTGCGGTCCGTAGGTGTCCGGCGGATTCTGGCGGGTCGGATTCTGCGCCAGGTCGAACAGGGAGATGCTCGGCTTGTATACCGGGAAGTCCGTGTTGTTCTGCAGCCCGATACGCACGATGAATGGCCAGGCCGCCCCGCCGTCCGCCGTGCCGTCGGTGGACGGATCGAAGGCCTGGGCGCTGGGGAAGGGCGCGATCGCCGACGGCGGCACCTGGAACAGCATGGTCACCGCGCTGCCGCCGAAGACGTGCATCGGCTTGTTCGGCTGGAAGACCGTGTCCACCGGCGTCGCCGAGAAGGGCAGCAGGTCGTTGACGTGGAGCGACACCGTCGGCAGGTAATCGCCTTCCGTATCGCCACGGACGATCCAGTCGGTCGACTGGTCGGTGCCGCCCGGGATATCGCCCAGGTTGTGCGTGGCGTTCTGCGCCACCGCCGTTTGTGCCAGCGACAGGCCGGTCGGAATCTGTAAGGTCGCCGACGTGCCGTGTAGCACGAAGGCCGGGTCGGCCATGTTCACGACGTGGAAGTTGATGTCGAAGAACTCCTTGAGGAAGCGCGCCTCGCCCGGGATCAAGAGGTAGGCGAACGGCCGCGCCTGCGGAGGACCGGGCAGGCCACGGATGTAGACGCGTGCTCCCGGCGTGTCGACGAAGCAGCCGAACTGGGCGGTGCAGCTGGCGCCACCGGTCGGACTGGGCCCAGCCAGCAGGGCGCCGCTGTTCGCGATGTAGAGGTTCACCGGGGTCACGCAGCCCGCGGCACAGAGCGAGATGCTCGCCTGGAACTGGTAGACGTTCTGATTGTCCGGGTTGCTGATGTCGATGCCGGCGGCCAGGATCTGCGCCAGCGTCAGGCGGGTGACCGTGACCGTGCCGACGATGAAGGGCTGCTGGGTGAGCTTCACGATGTTCACCGGATTACCGATCCCGCCGGTGACCTGCACCGTCAGTGGCTTGTAGCCCTGCTGGTAGACGTAGAGCAAGTAGGATCCGGGATCGACGAGGAAGGACACGTTGCCCTGGATGGTCTTCTTCTGGATGGAGTTGATCGCGTCCACCTGCAGCAGCGCGGTGACCCCGTCAAGCGGCTGCGAGGTCGCGGCGTCGAGCACCTGCACTCGTAGCGAGCTGCCCACGATGGTGCTGAACTTGCCGTAGGTGAAGGTGATCGGACCGGCCCCGCCGATCGCCGCATAGAAGACGTCCTGCGAGTCCGGCGTCGTGTAGCCCGTCAGGTCGGGCACCGACACCGTGCTCTCGCCGAGGCCGAGCTTGATCGTGAAGGCGCCGGTATTGTCGGTGACGGCGGTGCTCGCGAAGGAGCCGCTGGCGCTGACCGTGACGCTGACCAAGGCGTTGCCGTTGCTGTCGACCACCCGCCCGCTGAGCACCGGGTTGCCGTACTGCAGCAGGATGTTTCCGGTCGTTTGCTGGCTGGTCACGCTGATCGACTGCGCCGCCGGCGTCTGGTAGCCGGCCACGTCCTTGCCGTACAGGGTGACGGTGCCCGGCGCCGCCGCCAGGGTGAAGGCCCCATTGGCGTCGGTGACGGCGCTGTACACGTTGTTGTTGGCATCGCGGCTTTCGACCGGCACGCCGGGGATGCGCTGGCCCTGCTGGTCGACGGCGATCCCGGTCAGCGATCCGAGCGGCAGGTATTGGAACGCGCCCATGTTGGCGACCTGGCCCGCGGCCAGCGCCGGGGTGCTTATCGGCCCGGGCGCGGCAAAGTTCGCGATCCGTCCTGGATGCACCACGTCCACGCCTAGCGGAGCCGGCAGCCGGTAGGTGCCGGACGCGTCCGTGGTTCCGACCTTACCGTTGCTGTTCGAGCTGTTGGTGACCAGGATGGGGACGTTGGCGATCGGGTTGCCCGCTCCATCGATCACGGTGCCGGTCACCAGCCCGTTCCCGTACGTCAGATCGATGCCGGGTAGCGTCTGCTGGGGGATGGTGACGGCGACGTTGCGCATGGGCGGTGCGACGTACCCATCCACCATGACACCCTGGATGGACACCAGCGTGCCGTCCGGATACACGGGCGCTTCCACCGTGTACGCCCCCGTGTTGGGATCGGAATATGCGGTGTGCACGTTGGCGCCATTCGGGCCATTCGCCACCACCAGCGAGTAGACGGCGTTGCCGAAGCTATCGAACAGGTGCCCGCTGACGAAGCCGTCGCGGACGTAGCGGAAGAGCAAGCCGCTGATGACGGCGCCATCGGCGACCGTCACCGTCTGGCTGGCCGGGGTGGTCAGGTTGGTCTGCTGTCCCGGCTGCAGCAGAATCGTCCCGGTGTTCGCCGGCAGCGTGAAGTTGCCGCCGGCGTCGGTCTGGACGCTGAACGTATCGCCCAACACCGTGCCTGACGGCTGGTCTGTGATGGTGATGCCCAACAGGCCATTGCCGGCGTCGTCGACGGCGCGCCCGCTCAGCGTGCCGTTGATCCCGTAGGCGAAGTCGTGGGTGACGGTCTGGCCCGCGGCAATGGTCGTGATCTGGAATGGATCGAGCTGCGGTAGCGTCTTACCACTGACCCGGTCGGTCGTGATGGTCACGGCGCCTGGCGCCACTTTGAAGTCGTAATGCCCGGCGGCGTCGCTAAGGACGGTGGCCTGGCCGGCGCTGCTGCCGGCGGTGACCTTGATCCCACTGAGCGGACCCGCACTCGTCTTCAGGGTGCCGTTCACATCGGCGTCCTGGAACGAGTGATCGGCCCTGGTGTACGGATCGGTGGTGGTGAAGTCGACCTGCGTGCTCGATCCTGCCGTGAGCCCGACGAGCACGATCGGCGACAGGGGCACGAGCCCGCCCGCCGTGTTCGGCTCCGGGATCAGGGTCGTAGTGGAGGTCCGGACGCGCAGCGAGTAGGCGCCGCCGGCGGTGGTCGTGGCCTTGTTGTAGAGCCCGGTGCCGTCGAAGGCGTCGATCACCACGCCGACCAGGCTGGTGCCGAAACTGTCGGCCGCGGTGCCATGGATGAGCGCGCTGTGATAGACGAAGGTGAGGCTGGCGTTGGTGGCCGAGGTGATGAGCTGGTTGGGCGTGATCGCTAGCGTGACCGCCGTGGGCGTCTGGTAGCCGGCCAGCGACCCCGGTGTCAGCGTGGCCGTCCCGGTCGGGACCCGAATGTCATACGATCCGTCGCTCTGGGTGGTCGCCGATTCCTTGGCGCCGTTGACGCCGGTCGTCTGCATCACGATCCCGGGGATGCCGAGATTCGCATCGTCGAGCGCGAACCCCTTCAGCTCGCCGTCCCGCTGGTACTGCAGGTTGAGCGTGATGCTGGGATAGGTGGCGTCGATGGTGCCGCCGGAGGAGCCGCTGACGATCGGCGTATACGCGGTCAATGGTTGCGGGATGACGGCGTAGGTCCCTTGCGGGAGGCCGAAGAAGTATTTTCCGCTGGAGTCGGTGACGACGGCCAGGCTGAATCCCTGGCCATTCAGGACCTTGATCGGCGCGTTCACGATCGGGGCGTTGAGGTCATCGGTCACCGTGCCGGAGATGATCCCGTGCTTGAGCACGATGGTGACCGGCGCCGCCGGCAGGCTGGCGTAACTCCCAGGCTGGGGCACGTCGTAGTTCGGATAGGCGTCCGATCCGATGAGATACGAGCCCTGCGGCGCGGTCGTGTTCCAGGCGCCGTTGTTGGCGACCGGGATCCGCTGCACGATGTGGACGTGTCCGATTCGGGTGGGAGCGTCGCCGACCACGATCAGCGTCGGTGGCGGGCACCCGGTGTTGCCGGCGCACCAGCCACCGAAGGCCGGGTCGTTGTTGATCACGGTTCCGCTGATCGCCAGGTATCGATCGAATTCGAGATTGTACGGCTGGCTGGTGACGCCGGCCGTCACGGTGATCGTCGACGGGTTCGGTCCGAGGTTGAGGAAGCCGGCCAGGTCCGACCCGACGACCGTATAGGTCCCGGCGGGCGCGGCGATCCTGTAACTGCCGTCCACGTCACTGACGGTCGAGAACCTCGTCGGCAAGCTGTTCTGCCACAAGGTGACGGTCACGCCGCCCACCGGCTGGTTGTTCTGGTCCAGCACCTTGCCGGCGATGGCGCCGAAGCGCGTGAACACGAAGGGCGTGGCCGACAGGTCCGTGCTGCCGCCGACCGCGAGCGCGACACCCGAGACCGGCGCAGGGGTGACGTATCCCGTCAGCGCCAGCGCGGACAGGGTGTAGGTGAAGCCGGTCGGGGTGTGCGGCGCCAGCATCACGAAGCTGCCGTCGGCCTGTGTCACCACCTGGATCCCAAACCCGGTCGAGAGATAGGTGCTGATCACCACGTTGGCCAGCCGGTTCCCGGCGTCGTCCTGGGCAATGCCTTTGATCGAGCCGTAGGGCAGGTAGGACAGGTTGATGTTCAAGCCGTTGGCGTTGACGTTCGGATTGCTGGGTGTCGTGACGGTCTGGTTCAGCAGTCGCGCCGGCCGCTCGTACTGCGCAACGGCGCCGCCGAACACGGAGTAGGTGCCCGGGGGCAGGTCGATGCGATAGGTGCCGTTGCTGCTGACGCCGCCCGGGTTGGTATAGCCGAGGAACGCCGTGCCATCAGCGGCGAAGGCCCCCACCTGGATGGAGGGCGCCAGTGCGATCGAGATGGGCTGGCCCGAGATGCTGTCCGTGACCGATCCGTAGATGAAGCCCCAGCGCTGCCAGACGAAGTTGACCGATGTCATCACCGTGGCGTTCGCGATCACGGTCACGGTTTGCGGCGCGGGCAGCACGTACAGGTTCAATCCGACCGCCTTCACGGTCACATTGCCGGGCGGCGCGAACAGCGTGTAGGTCTTGTTGTCTGCGCCGAGCGTCGAGTAGAGGATAGTGTGACTGCTTGGATCCTCAACGAACACCGACGCGCCCGGCACCACCGCGCCATAGAAGTCGGTCAACGTCCCGGTGATGGTGCCGTAGGTGGTGTAGGTGAGGGTCACGCTCGCTGTCTGTCCCGAGAGGAGTCCGACGCTGGCAATGGCCGGTGTCGAGTGGCCGGCAACCGCCTGCGGGTACACATAGATGATGCAGTCGGTCGGCGGAGTCGCCGGGGCCGGGACGGTCGCGCAGTCCGCGGCCGGCGCCGGGATCGATTCGCTGGCCGATCCGCTGGCGTTGCTGACCAGGCGGTGGCCGTAGGAGTCGGTGGCGACGGCGTTGGCGATCGGCGCGTTCGCCGAGTCAACGAATGAGAGCGTCAGGGTCGCGTAACGAACATAAGGATTGCCGGTTGCCGGAGTGAAGGACCCGTCCGTGCCGGCGGCGGATGGCCCGGCGGGGATGGTCAGCGGCGGCGGCGCCGCAAGCCCGGTTGCTGGTCCGGGCGTGATCGTGGTTGGACCGCGCGGCAGATAGAGCACGTAGCGACCCGACGCGTCGCTCAGGCTCGACTGGCCGGTGCCGGCGGTCAGGGTTACGCCGCTTATGACCGCACTGAAGTTGTCCTTGACGTAGCCGACCACGCTGCCCCACGGCGTGTAGGCGACCGTGAGGCCGGGCGAGTTGGCGCCGCCGGGTGGCACGGGCGCCGACGGCGGCGTTAGCGGCGGGTCGAAGCCGCTGATGGGCGAGGCGATGATCGTCGTCGTCACGGGCGCCACGGCGAAGGTGAAGCTGCCGTCGCTGTTCGGCGGTCCTTGCGCCACCGTCGTCCCGCCCTGCTGCACGACCAGCTGGACCTGGCTGAGCTGGGACGCCGGGACGCCGCTGACCGTGCCCACGACCTGGCCGAAGCGGGTATAGGTCGCGGCCGGCACCGTCGTCGTGCTGTTGGCCGTCACGACCTGGCTTTGGATGGGGCTCGGGGTGACATACTGCTGCGACCCGTTGACGAATGTCAGGAAGGTCACCGAGTACGTCCCGGGCGGCACCGGCAGGTCGTAGGTGCTGCTCGGGCTGGTGGTCTGCGCCGTCGCGATCACGGTGGTTCCGATGACCGCCTGGACCGACACGCCGATCAGCACCGTCCCCACATCGTTGTTGACCGTCCCGACCAGGTGGCCGTATCGGGTGTAGACGAAGGTGGCAACGATCGTCGCCGCGCCACTGGTCACTCCGCCGGTGAGACTCGAGGGGCTGGGGCTGACGTAGAGCGCGAGCGCCGGGGCGAAGACGGTCACCGAACCGCGCGGACTAGCGATCGAATAGGTGCCGGATGCGCTGGTGGTAGCGCTGGCACCGGCCACACAGGGACTGGTCCCATCGCAGCTGGCGATCGTGATATTCGCGATCGCGGCGTTGACCTCGTTGGTCACCGTTCCCTGGATGGTGCCCCAGTGGAGGTAGATCAGGTCCGGCGTCACCGGCACGTCCTGGCCGGAGGTCACCGTTCCCAGGTCTTTTGAGTTCGGCGGAACCGGCGGATCGTATCCGGGAGCACCAAGCGGCACCAGCACCACATCCGCGGCGGCCGGGGCATACAGGACGTAGGTGCCGTCGGCCTGCGAGAGTTGGCTGTCGACCACGACGCCCGCCTCGACCGCCTGCAACGTAGCGCCGGCGACGTTTAACGCGTTGTCACCCGTGATGTGGCCGTGGATCTTCGCCTTGGCCGCGTACACGACGTTGACGATCGTGGCCAGGCCGGCAGTGACCGTCGCCGTCTGGGCCGGTGGCGTGACGTACCCCGTCAGCGCGCCAGACGTGACGCTATACGAGCCGCCGAGCGACGTCAGGTCGAGGAATGAGTATTGCCCGCTGGCATTGGTCGTGGTAGTGGCGAATTGCGGGCCGTTGAGCGAAATCACCACGCCACTGAGTGGCTTGGCCGGGCTGGAATTGTCGGTCACGGTGCCCGAGATCGAACCATGCTGCGTGTACGTCTCGCTCGGCGCCGCGCTGATCGCCGCTTCCGCGACGGCGATTGTGAACGCCGCCGGCGTGTCGTAGCCGGCCAGCGGCCGGGGCACGATGCGCTGAGCCGATCCGGGCGCCACGCTCAGCGTGTAAGCCCCGGTGGTGGCATTGGCCGTCGCGCTGTACTCGTAAAGGAAGGCGTTGCTGGCCGGGTCGACGTAGTCGAAGACCACGGTCGCCGCGACCGCACGCCCCGCCTGGTCAACTGTCGTCCCGCTCGCGATTCCGTTGCGGACATAGGCGACGTCTTGCGTGACCGTGGTGCCCGCGCCTACCGTCCCCAGGCTGATCGTGTTCGCCACCGCATAGCCGACGACGAACCGCTGCGGGACCAGGATGCGCGCCCCGGCGCCGACCGTCAGGGTGTAGTGCCCGGTTCCGTCAGTTGTCGTGCAGCGATTCAGATCGTCACAGACCTGTACGTTGACCAGCCCGGTCGTTGACGAGGCATGATCGTAGACGCGGCCGTTCACGGTCGCGGTCAGTGGCGGCACCGCGTTGCCGCTAGCGCTGAAGTGGGCCGCGATCTGCGTCGAGGTCAGGGCCGTCGGGTAGATCGAGGCCTCGTCGAGGGCGCCGCTGAAGTAGTCACAGCCGCACCACGCGTCCCTGGCCAGCACCAGACCGTTGCCGTCGATCGCCGTCGCGAGCGGCGCCGCCAGCGTGTAGCTGCCGGCACTGTAGGTGTCGACGAACACATTCAGCGTGAGATTGCCGTCGTAGGTCACGACCATCTGGTGCCACTTCCCATCGGCGATGACGTAGGGGGCGGTGAACAGGGGCTCTTCGGTCCAGGTCACGATCCGGATCTGATTGCGACCAACGAGGCGGACCTGGAACTCGCCGTAAGCGGAGGTGCTGCCATAGCCGACCAGGCCGACTTCGTTGCTGGAGTTGGTGGTGTTCACCCACACTTCGATGCTCCGCGCCGCCTTTTGGACCGGAAGACCGATGATCGACGCAGTCTGAACCTGGCCGCCGCCGAATGCGGTGGCCGCGTCGGAATCAGCGGTGAGGGCTCCACCGCTCCCAAGGACATATCCGCCGCTGTAGCGGCCGTACTGACCGCTGCCCGACGAGTCCGCGGCGTTGCCGCCGGAGATATCGCCGAGGCGGTAGTAGACGACCGGACCGTTATTAAGGACCGTCGACGCGTAGGTGGTGGCTGCACCCGTGGGAGTGACGGCCGCCGACGCCGGCGAGGTCTGGGTCGACCCGTTGTTGAGCGCGAAGACCTGGAAGGTATAAGCGGTCCCGCCGCGCAGTCCGGTCATCGTCACGCTGCGTGTCGTGCCGATGACGCCGATGGAGTTCTGCGGCTGGCCGCTGATATATGCCGTCACGACGTATCCGTTGACCGGCGAGGACCCGCTCCAGGTCACGGTCGCCTGGTCGGCTCCCGCGACCGCCGTCACATTGGTGGGCGTGGCCGACGACGAGTAGCCGGCGGCGTTGTAGTGGGCGAGTACCTGGGCCGGCGTGAGCGCCGTTGGATAGACGGCGAACTCGTCCACCGAGCCGTGTAGCGTTTCGCAGCACCAGTTCTTATTGCCAATCAACAGTCCACTTCCGTCAAGAACCGTGTTGATCCCGCTGATGGACTGCGATCCCAGGCTCGCGCCATCGAGATATCCGGTCACCGTCGTGGCCCCGTCGTAGGTGAGCACCAGCTGATGCCAGTTCCCGTCGACAAAGGAGTACGGCGCCGTGAAGACGCGATCGTTGGACCAGGTATTGAGCTGCAGCTGGTTCCCATTGAATTCCTGCATGTAGAACTGCTGCCCGTAGCTTGTGGGCCCGTATCCCCCGATGGCAGCGTTGCCGCTGGAAATCTTGACCCAGGTCTCCAGGCTACGGGCACTCGCGCCAAGGGGGAGGCCGATTCCGGCCTGGTACTGGACGGACCCGGCTCCGAACATGGCGACGCTCGGGTCTGAGTCGGTAGCCAGGGCGCCCGGAGCGGCCAGCCTGGCATCCCCGGTGTAGACCGCGTTGCGGCCGCCTCCGGCCGAGTCGGCGGCGAGGCTGGTGCCCGCGGTCTCGCTGAAACGGTAGTAGACCACGGGCCCATCACCCAGGATGGTCGAGGCGTAGGTGCTGGATGCGCCCGTCGGCACCACGGCGACCGAGGCCGCCGAAGTCGTGCTCGTGGCGTTGTAGTCGGTGACCTGGAAGGTGTAACTGGTCCCAGCCGCAAGGCCGGTCAGGGTCGCGCCACTGAAAGAAGGGCCGACGGCGACGGCATTCCTGGCCTGCGTCCCGACGTAGGCCGTCACGACCGAGCCGTACAGCGGCGCCGGCCCGCTCCAGGTGACGGCGGCCTGGTTGGCGCCGGCCGTGGCGGTCACGTTGGTCGCCACCGCGTTCACGGCGTAGCCGGCGGCGTTGAAATGGGCAAGCACCTGCGCCGCGGTCAGAGCAGCCGCGTAGACCGCGACCTCGTCCATCGATCCGTAGAACCAATCGCAGCCGCACCAGAAATCGCGGCCGATCACAAAGCCGGCGCTGGAATCGGAGGTTGTTCCAATCCCGCCGTATGAGGAGCTCCCGATCGGCGAGCCGTCAAGGTACACGGTAACGACATTCCCGTCGTAGCTAAGTGCCAGATAATGCCAGTTGCCGTTCGCGACACTGTACGGAGTCGTAAATACACGGGTATCGTCGCGCCGCGCCAGCTGAATACCGGTGCCCGACGCCAGCATCACCTGGAAGGCCTGGCCGGAGCACCAGCAGCCGTAGCCGGCGAGAGCCTGCTGTCCGGCGTTGGTTGTCTTGAACCAGAGCTCCATGGTGCGGGGGGCGCTGCCGTACGGCAGGCCATTTCCCGGTAAGGCCTGCACCTGGCCGGCGTTGAAACCCCCTCCCAGGTCTGCGTCGCTGGCAAGGGCACCCGGAACGCCAGGCGCGGCCGAGTAGAACGCGAGATGCGGCGTTGGCGCGGAGTCGGCCGCGAAGAGTCCTGCGCTTTCGCTCAATCGGTAGTAGGCGACCGCCCCGTCGTTGAGCACCGTCGCGGCGTAGGTGGAGGTGGCGCCGTTGGTGAGGGTCAACGTCCCCGCGGTTGTTCCCGCCGCGCCCGTGCCGAAGTTGTTGATGCCGGCTACCTGGAAGCTATAGGCCACCCCGGTCGGCAGGCCGCTCAGAGTCACACTCGTGGCAGTCGCCCCGGTCGCGATCGCGTTCTGCGCCTGTGCCGCTTTGAACGCGGTCACCAGGTAGCCCGTGATCGGATAGCCGCCGGCGCTCGCCGCCGACCAGCTCACCGTCACCTGGTTGGGATGGCTCGCATCCCCGGGTGTCGCCGTCACCGTCGCCGGCGCCGTCGGCCGGGAATTGCCCGAGGCCAGGAAGCGAGTCAGGACCTGCGCCCCGCTCAACGCCGTCGGGTAGATCGCCACCTCATCCAGCGAGCCGTTGAAATAGTCGCAGCCACACCAGAAGTCGCGGCCGATGACGAGGCCGTTGTTATCGAGGACGGTGTTCAATCCGCCGCCATAGGTTGTTTGTCCGATGGCGAGCCCGTCCACGTAAACGGTCGCCAGGCTTCCGTCGTAGGTCAGCGCCAGGTAGTGCCAGTTGCCGTTCGACATGTTGATGCTGGCTGCGAAGGTCCGGTCATCGTCTCTGCGAAGAAGCCTGATCTGGTCTCCATTCGCGAGTTGGACCTGGAAGCCCTGACCGGAACACCAACAGCCGTATCCCGCGATGCCCTGGTATCCGTAGGCCGCCGTCTTGAACCACGCCTCGATCGTCCGCGCGCTGTTCCCCACCGGCAAGCCGCTCACCGGCGTGGTCTGCACCCCGCCGTTCAGCAGCGCCGGGTCTTGGTCGTTGGCCAGTGCGCCCGGCTGGGCCAGCGTCCCCGAGACCGTTCCCACCTGCGCCGAGGGCGACGAGTCCGCCGCCTGCGTCCCCGAGCTCTCGCTCAGCCGGTAGTACGCCACCGCCCCGTCGGTCAATACGGTGGAGGCGTAGGTGGAGGTGGCGCCGTTGGTGAGCGTCAACGTCCCCGCGGTTGTTCCCGCCGCGCCCATGCCGAAGTTGTTGATCGCGGCCACCTGGAAGCTGTACGCCACCCCGGTCGGCAACCCGCTCAGGGTGACGCTGCTGGCGCTCCCCGCCGTCGCGATCGCGTTCTGCGCGATGGCACCGTTGAAGGCCCGCACCAGGTAGCCCGTCACCGAGTAGCCCCCGGCGCTCGCCGCCGACCAGCTCACCGTCACCTGGTTGGGATGCGTCGCATCCCCGGGCGTCGCCGTCACCGTCGCCGGCGCCGTCGGCCGGGAATTGCCCGAGGCCAGGAAGTGAGTCAGGACCTGCGCCCCGCTCAACGCCGTCGGGTAGATCGCCACCTCATCCAACCCACCGTTGAAGTACTCGCAGCCGCACCACACGTCCCGCCCCAGCACCAACCCGTTGTTGTCGTTGACCGTGTTCAGCGCCGGCACGGTCTGCGTGCCCAGGCTCTGCCCGTCCAGATAGGCGGTCAGGTGGCCCGCGCCGTCATAGCTCACCGCCACCTGGTGCCAGTTGCCGCTGGTGAGCCCGATCGAGGCGCTGGTCGCCAACCAGTACACGTCATAGTTGCGCAGCTGCAGCCGGATGTAATTGAAGTTCGTGAGCTGCAACTGGAACAGCTGCAGGTCGCCGTTGACGTTGCCGTAGCCGGCGATCGCCTGCGTGCCGCAGCACGCCCCCGTCTTGAACCACGCCTCCACCGTCCGCGCGCTGTTCCCCACCGGCAGCCCGCTCACCGGCGTGGTCTCAACCGTGCCGCCATTGACGGACAGGCTCGGATCGCCGTCGTTGGGGAGCACGCCAGGCTGGGCCAGCGTGTAGGTACCCGAGACGCTGGCCGTCTGCGCCGAGGGCGACGAGTCCGCCGCAAACGTGCCCGAGCTCTCGCTCAGCCGATAGTATGCCACCGCCCCGTCGCTCAACACGCTGGAGGCGTAGGTGCTGGCGGCCCCGTTGCTCACCGTCACCGTGCCGCTGGTCGCCGTCGCCGGCCCCATGCCGAAGTTGTTGATCGCCGCCACCTGGAAGCTGTACGCCACCCCGGTCGGCAACCCGCTCAGGGTGACGCTGCTGGCGCTCCCCGCCGTCGCGATCGCGTTCTGCGCGATGGCACCGTTGAAGGCCCGCACCAGGTAGCCCGTGATCGGATAGCCGCCGGCGCTCGCCGCCGACCAGCTCACCGTCACCTGGTTGGGATGGCTCGTATCCCCGGGCGTCGCCGTCACCGTCGCCGGCGCCGTCGGCCGGGAATTGCCCGAGGCCAGGAAGTGAGTCAGGACCTGCGCCCCGCTCAACGCCGTCGGGTAGATCGCCACCTCATCCAACCCACCGTTGAAGTACTCGCAGCCGCACCACACGTCCCGCCCCAGCACCAACCCGTTGTTGTCGTTGACCGTGTTCAGCGCCGGCACGGTCTGCGTGCCCAGGCTCTGCCCGTCCAGATAGGCGGTCAGGTGGCCCGCGCCGTCATAGCTCACCGCCACCTGGTGCCAGTTGCCGCTGGTGAGCCCGATCGAGGCGCTGGTCGCCAACCAGTACACGTCATAGTTGCGCAGCTGCAGCCGGATGTAATTGAAGTTCGTGAGCTGCAACTGGAACAGCTGCAGGTCGTTGTTGACGTTGCCGTAGCCGGCGATCGCCTGCGTGCCGCAGCACGCCCCCGTCTTGAACCACGCCTCCACCGTCCGCGCGCTGTTCCCCACCGGCAAGGCACTGACCGCCGACGTCTGCACAATACCGCCGTTGAAGGCCATCGCGGAGTCTGGATCGTTGACGAGCGCTCCAGCCTGGGCCAGCGCGGTGCCGTAGATTGTTGCCGTCTGCGCGGAGGGTGAGGAGTCGGCGGTCAGGCTACCTGTGCTCTCGCTTAGCCGGTAGTACGCCACCGCCCCATCACTCAACACCGTCCCGGCATAGGTGGAGGCGGCGCCGTTCGTGAGCGTCACCGCCGCGCTCGTACCGGCTGCGCCCGGCCCGAAGGCGTTGAGCGCCGCCACCTGGAAGTTGTACGCCACCCCGGTCGGCAACCCGGTGAGCGTCACGCTGCTGGCACTCGCCCCGGTCGCGATCGCGTTCTGCGCCAGGGTCCCTTTGATGGCGGTCACGAGGTAATTGGTCACCGGATACGCTGCCGGCGCGGATGCAGCAGTCCAACTGACCGTCACCTGGTTGGGATGGCCCACGTCGCCGGCCGTCGCGGTGACCCCGCCAGGCGCCGTGGCCAAATCGCCGGTGACGAGGAGATGATTGCTGATTTGAGCGGCGGTGAGTGCCTTGCCGTAGATGGCGACCTCGTCGATCACCGCATTGTTGAAATACCCGTCGGCGCGTCGGCCGATGAGCAGCGGCGCCGCAGGATTTTGGAGTGGGGTGACGCCGATCGCCATGCTGTTGTCGAGGACGCCGTTGATATAGATCTTTGCCACCGAGCCGTCATACGTGGCAACCACGTAGTACCAGGTATTCAGGGAGAGTACGCGGTTGGAGACGAACCCGGTCGAGCAGTCGCCGGTCACGTTGAACTGCATGCGGCCCGTCGTGCCGTTGTTCAACAGTTGGTACCAGCCGGTGTTGGCCCCGCCGCAGGGCTGAAAGTTCTTGGTTACGTACATGCCGTAGTTGGTCTCGGTCAGCTTCTTGAGCCAAAGCTCGATCGTGACCTGGCTCGTTTGCAGGATCGCGCCGCTACCGGGCGCGCTGACATAGCCGGTTGAGCCGTCGAGCTGGACGGCCTGGTCGCTCAACCCGATCGGTGCACCGGCCACGAGTGACGTCCCGCCAACGTAGGTGGCCTGGGCCCCGTTGCCGGATGAGTCGGCCGCGACCGTCCCGACCGCATCATCGAACCGGTAGGACGCCGCCGGACCATCGCCGGCGACCGTCGAGGTGTACAGGGTCGCAGCGCCCGACGGGGTCACCGCGGCCGACATGGCGGAGGCGATGCCGGCGCCGGATCCATTGACCGCCTGGACCTGCAAGGTATAGGCGGTGCCGCCCTTCAGACCCGGGACGGCCGCGCTCAGCGTTGTCGCGCCGACGGCCACGGCGCCCTGTCCCTGGCCGGCAGCGAACGCGGTCAGCACGTAGCCGGTCAGTGGTGCCGCCCCCGTGTACGAAGGTGCGGTCCAGTTCGCGGTCGCCGCGTTGGTCCCGCCTGCCACGGTCGTGATGCTCGGCGCCCCCGGCACGTACCCCGCGGCCTGCCAATGCGTCAGGATCTGGGTCGGGCTCAAGGCGGCCGGGTAAATAGCGGCCTCGTCGATCCGCCCGTTCAGCTTGAAGGACGCGTCATCGCCGCGGGCGCCGATTTTCAGCGTGGTGGTCGAGCTCAGCGAGGCGACCGTCGAGGTCCCCTCTGAGTCCAGCGCGCCGTTCAGGTAGATGCGCATGTCGCCGGTGGTGCTCGTATAGGTCGCGACCACGTAGTACCAGCGGTTGACCTGCAGGAGGGTTCCGCCACCGATGCGTGAGTTGGTCGGGCCGTTGACGACGAACAGCGCGAGCGCGCTCCCTTCGATGCGGAAGGCGTAGCTGCCCTGTCCGGCAGCCGAGTTGTACTTCTCGAGGATCCCGTACTGGGTGCCGAGGACCGCAGGGTTGATCCACGCTTCCAGGGTCCAGGCGGTGACCGGATCCACGAACGTGCTGGTTGGCACGCTGACGTAGGCGGTCGTGCCGTCGAACTGGACGGCGGTGTCGGTGTCACTCGGTAGGGCACTCGCTGCTCCGAAGGTGACCGTGCCCTGGTACGCGCCAGGGGCGTGGGTTGTCTGGTCGGCAGCAGTCGTCGCCCCGGCTGACTCATCGAGCCGCCAGTAGGCGCTGGGGCTGTCGCCCATCACGGTGTCGTGATAGGTGGCGGCCCCAACGGCGAAGACGCTGAAGTGCGTGACCACCGCCGTGATCAGATGATGGATCGTGTCGACCGTGGACGGCTCGCGCACCCAGGTGCGCGTGGTCTCGCTCCAGTGGTAGATGGCAAGGCCGGCGGCTGCTGTCACCGCCATGTCCGACGGGAGCGCAAACTGCAGCGTGGCCGATTGGTCGAGTCCGTGGACCGCCGCGCCCGTCGACAGGCTGCGCGCGTCGATCGAGAACGCGTCCCCGATCTGGCGGACCCCATTGGGAAGGCTCTGCGGATTGCTGATCGGCGAGAGCGACACGGACAGGTTGGCGGCGTTCATCTCGCCCAGCGAGACCGTGAGGTGACCATTCGCGGAGGTGACCGAGGTTCCGCTCGCAGTGGTGGTCGCAGCGGCCGCCAGGCTGAAGGCCACGATGGGCGCCGTTTCGACCACCTGGTAGGCATAGGTGACCCCGGGCGCAAGGTCGTGGTCATCGTAGAGGGGAGCCGACGTCATGCCGATCGGCTCGAAGGGTCCCGCCGTGCCGAAGGCGGAACGCCGGACCTGATACGAACTACCTCCGGCGGCCCAGGTCAGATGCACACCGTTGGCGATGGGCGTAGCGGTAACGTTCATCGTCGCTGCCGGTGGTCCCCGAGCGCCGGCCGTGACCACGATCAGGTCCTGAACCAGGTGCGTTGTCTGTCCAAAGCGGTCGGTCGCCTGCCCGCGGAGGGTGTAGCGGCCGTCGCGAAGAGTGCCCGGATGAAGCGTTCCGGCCCACACCGCCGACGTTGTCAGCGCGCCCGCCGCGGGCGAGGGAGGGTTCGAGAGCGGTAGCGGCAGCGAGCCGGGGAGCACGGTCCAGTCGGCGGTGCCCGCCGGCGCGATCGACAGCGTCAGCGCCTGGATCCCGGCCGCCGCCTGCGCTTCGACCTCAACCAGAACGTCCGCCTCGGAGACGGCGGCCGCCGCGGCTGCGGTGGGCGCGATCCAGCCGAGCGTCGGTGGCGTCGTGTTCCAACTGTCGGGGGTGCTCACCCAGGCCGGGCGCGAAAACCGGCTCTGGTTGCCGACGCCATCGGTGGCGGTGACGACGTACGCGACCGCGGCGGCGCCGGGCAGGTACGCGTCGGCGAAGGAGAGTCCGGTGATCGCCGTCGCCGCCTGGCTGAAGCTGGCGCTGTTCGGGTTGAGGCGATAGACCGAGTACGACTGGGTTAAAGGACCGGCCGGCGTCCAGGAGACGTCGATCACCCGACCGTTGACCACAGCGGAGACGGTTTGGGGCGCGGCGAGCGTGTGCTGGACGGTGATGGTCCCGGGCGCGGTAGCCCCAAGACTGGTTCCGTCGGCTGCGATGGGGACGGCGCGGACCGGATAGGAACCTTCGGCGAGCGAAAGGGTGGCCACGGTTCCGCTGGCGATCCAGCTCGCCGCGGACCCAGCAACCGGCAGCATCCCGATCGCTTGCCACTGCTCCTTGATCATGACCTCGATCCGGACATGGGCCGGGTCTCCGCTCGCCGTGCCCGAGGCACTGACGTCCAGGCTCGATCCGGCCAGCGTTGCCCCCGCCGCGGCGCCCGGCCCGAGGAACAGTCCGCCTGCCCGTGACATTTCCATGGGCGCATCGGTGGGGCTGGCGGCCGCGACGACGACGGTCGCCAGGGTCGCGGAAGCCCGCGCTAGCGGTATGAGCAGCGCCGCGGTGGCGGGTGAGGGCGGCGAGACGGCACCTGCGCTAGAAGCCCGAAGCCGGTAGTAGACCTGGCTTCCGGGGAGATTGGTGAAATCTCGGAAGATGGTTTGCGTTCCTACCCGAGCGATCGGCTCGTACGGACCGTCGAGTCGCAGCGCTCGCTCGACGACGTAGCCCTGGGCGCCCGCGACCGGGTCCCAGGAGAGCGTCACGCCGCCCGATCCACTTGCCGCGCGAACGTTGACCGGCGCGGACAACGCCCGCATCGCCGGCCCGCTCGCGGCCGACTCCAGCGGGAGCTCGATGGCGACGTTGGCCGACGGGAGGCCGGCATCGCCGTCGCGGTTCATCGCCTGGATGCGGAACGTGAGCATCCCGGGGGCGCCGCTCTCGTCTTCGAACGAGACGGTCGCGACCCGACCGATCATCTTCCAGTCGGCGTCCATCATGCGAGAGACCAGGTACCCTGCCGGCAGGGTGCTGTCGGCCGGCGCCCAGTGCAACAACACGCCGCGGGCGGTGACTTGGGCGGTTGCCATCGTCGGCGGCGCCACCGTCGGTGCCGGCGCTATTACGAAGGTCTGCGGCCGGCTGGTCACGATCCCCCCGCTGCCCTCCGCAACAGCACGCACCTGGTAGTGACCCGCCGTCAGGCCTGAGAGGCTCCAGTCGAGGCTGCAGGTCCGGACGCACGCGAGGTCACCCCCGATGGCATTCCAGGCCTGACCGTCGGCGCTGTACTCGAAGAATGTCGACGCGGCCGGCGGCGTCGATTCCGCCTCGAGCAGCAGCCGCTGCCCGACGCGTCCCTGCGCGGCCAGCGCCTCTCCGGACGGAATAAGGACACGGAAATCGAGCGTGGTCATTGGTTGGGTGGCGACGCCCACCGTCACCGACGCGGTCACGCCCGGCGTCAGGTGGCCGAAGGCATCGCGCAGGACGAGCTGGTACGTGTGCGAGCCGGGGGCTACCTGGGGATCGACGTATGACCGGCGGTCGGGAGCCAACTCGGCAAGCGGCGTGGCGCCCCCGTCGCGGTAGACCAGGTAGAGGGCGGCGTCCACGCTACTCGGCTGTTGCCAGGTCAGCGCCACGCCGGCCGCGGTCAGCGCAGCCGCAAAGCCGGTCGGCTGGGCGGGTACCGCATTCTGCACCCGGTAGTGTCGCGTCACCTGGGTGTGATTCCCGGCTCCGTCGCTCAGGGTCGCGGTCAGGACGTAGGTGCCATCGGGCACCTGGGTCGAATCCCAGCTGCGATCGGCGCGCCAGGTCAGTCGATCGTTCGGCGTCGTCGCGCCGGTTGTCGATCCAAGCGTCGACGACGCGCGGGGTCCGGCTAGTTGCCAGTCGACGCTTCCGACCCCGTCGCCGGTCCGCCCTTCGACCTGAAAGAGGACGGTGCCGCCGAGGGTGGCGCCATCGTCCGGCGCAGCCGCCACCGCGAGGGGCTGGCTGCTTACTGCGACCCAGGTCACGGTGACCGGGACCGACTGCTGGCCCTCGGTCCCATCCGTACCGACCGCGGCGACGACGTATATATAGGATGCGCCGGCGCTGCCACCGATATCGATCCAGGCGAGTTGGTTGGTCGTCCCCACCAGCGCCTCGGTCCCACCAGCGGTTCCGCGATAGACGCGGTAGGTCACGGCCCCCGGGACCGCCGTCCAACTGGCGGTGACGTGGCCATCGCTCGCAGCCGCGGTCGGCGACGCAGGCGCCGCCAGAGCAACCGCGGGAGGTGTGGTGGGATCGATTGGACGCGCGGCCACCGTCAGCGCAGCGGTTGCATAGGTCGCGTCGAAGAGCGGCGAGGCGACATCGCAGCCGACTTCACCCGCAACGGTGCAAGCGTGCAACGCGCTGACCCGATACACGCTCGGGCCCGACAGAGCGGCCGCATCGAGGAAGGTCAGTTGCCCGGCCGGTGCGGCCGGCACGCGACCCGCGAGGACGTAAGGGCCGGCGTCGGTCGTGGCTCGATACACCGCATAGCTGGTCGCACCAACCGCCGGTTGCCACGTAAGCCGGCCCGCAGTGTCGACGGCGAGGGCCAGCGGCGGTCCATAGGTCAGGGGCACGATGGCAGCCGCGCTGGGCTCAGGCGTCGCGGCTACGGGCGCCGCCGGAGTGGTGCACGGTGTGGCCGTCGCCGCCACACACGTGACCTGGGACAGGTCAGAGTACAGCTGCGACACGGCGGCCGTGCGCGTGGAGTCGATCGCGATCACGGCCAGGTTCGATGCGCTCAAGTTGATCAGGCGGCCGGTGCCCGCCGCCACGATTTGCTTCACCGCATCGGCGGTAAGTGTCTTTACGAACTGCACGTAGAGCAACGATTCGGTGGCTGGGGCTGGCGCGGTTGTGCGAGGCGCCGGCGGCGGCACGCGCGGCGCCGGCGGCCGGGTTGACACCTGCGTGATGCGTGGAGCCTGCCATGCGATGGGCCGCAGCAAGGTAACACCGGTGCTAGGGGCGTAACCAAGAATCGTGGCACCGGCACTCGCGGCCCAGCTCGCCACACGGTCGGCGCTCAATCCGGCGGGCAGCGTCGCCGTCCATGTTCCCCGCAATGGGTCAACGAGACGCGGTTCGATTTTGGGGAGCGCAACTTCCGCCACGCGCGCGCCATCGTCATCGGGTCTCGGTCGAATCCAGCGCATCAGCCGAAGATGATTCGTCGTGATGTATTGCGCGATGTCCGAACTCGTGGCCATGGTCGGGAAAGAGATCAGGGCACTGTTGCCCGATTCGGCAACGACCTCGGCCTGGGGCAGCGCGTAAACGTAGCGATCGGTCGCGGGATCTCGCGTAATGAGAGAAAGTCCGAGCTTCTCGGCGGTGGCGTCGATGGCCGCCGTCGGGGTGCCGGGTGGGTAGATGATCGTTACCTGGCCGGGTTGCGGCCCCGCCTCAACGCTCGCCTGCGGCGCCGGCGCCGGCGGTCCGATGCCACCGGGGGCGCGGGCGGGTGCCGGCGTGCCGGACGTTGGAACAGGAAGGTTCTGACCAATCACGCCGCCGACGAGGAGGGCAAGCGTCAGAAGAACGAACACGCGCACTGGCCGTCGCGGACCACTGGTCGGGACCCGGACCAATGCGAGCCGCAGGGCGGCCGTGCCCACCACTAGGCGCGCATCTCCGCGGTGACGTCGTTTGTAATCTTCCCGCCTCCCCGGTTACCGTAGAAGGACCAGGAGGCAGAACCCCCAGACAATCCCCCTCCTAGGGCCGCTCGCTCGACTGGCCTGTCGGAGAGCACAACTATAGGGTCACAGCCAGTCCAAGTCAAGACGGCGGGACCGCGCCTTAGCCGTGGTGTCGGGTATCACCTCCTACAGCCTTTCGCACCGCGACGTGGGGGTGGCGCTGGTCGCCGTTTTGGCTGATTTGATACTCCTGTAATACATCGCGAGACTCACGAAATCGGAGGGTCGGACAGTGCCCCAGGGGGTCGCTGAGCGGGCTGGACGCCGGCTGGAAGCGTGCAGTAAGCGCCAAATCCCAATAAAAAAGAGGGCCCCCGAAGGGACCCTCTTGTCGTTTTTTCTCTTGCGAGTGAGCCTACTGGCCCAGACCGCCCGAGATGTTGCAGAACACGTTCTTGACCTGGTTGCCGAGGATGATCAGCACTACGATGACCACGACAGCGATCAAGACGAGGATAAGGGCGTACTCGACCATACCCTGCCCTTCCTCACGGTTGAGCAGATTGCGAATCTTGTTGTAGATGGTGGCAAACATTGAATTCACCTCCTGTGAAAAAGACTGGGCTTAGTGTGGCACCCGTGGCGCCCGAGCTGGTCGAATGCGCGAACAGACTCGGTGCGGAAGCTGTCACGGATGCGTAAAACCGGACCCGTTCCTCATCTCATTTCCGTAGGCGCCTGGGCTATTTGACTCGGCGTCGCTAACCGCCCGCCACGGTTCGCCGCCGGCCGCCGGCGCGGGCCGATTGACGCAGCGAATGTCGCGTGCTTGAGCGACGAGGTCCAATACCGTAGGCTGCAAGCATGCAGGGAAAGGAAGACCGGCTCAAGGCGGTCCCTTTGTTCTCGCACTGCTCGAAGCGGGAGCTCGAGTTCCTGGCCAGCCGCGTTGACCAGATCAGCCTCCCGGCCGGCATGACGCTCCTCGTCCAGGGCCAGCCAACCGACACCTTCTATATCTTGCTCGACGGCGAAGTCGAGGTTTCGGTCGACGGCCGGCCCCTCAAGCGGTTGAAAGCGGGCGACTTCTTTGGCGAGATCGGCATGCTCGACCGCGGCCTCGCGACCGCCAGCGTGATAACAACGCAGCCGGCCGAGACCTTGGCCCTGAGCCATTCCCAGTTTCGCGACGCCATCAAGGGAAATGACGCCCTGGTGCTGCAGGTCATGGCGGCCATGGCGAAGCGGCTCCGCGAGAACGCGACCCAGCTCGTCTAGCGGGAGCTGGAGCCGCTCGCCTCACGGTCCCAACCTCGCCGCCTTCGGCGGGGCAGCGATACCTTCCGCGAGGGTGATCCCGGACATCATCGAGCTTGCCAGAATGATGGGCCTGAGCAAACGCTCCCCCAATCGCGCGAATCTCCTCCCCTGCTCGCGGAGGAGGCAGGGTGTGGGTGTTTAACCACCTGAACACCCCAGAAAGCCCTTCCGCAGGTCGACTGTGGATCGCTCGTTCCAGTCAATGGGATGGATTGGCTCCTCTTGCCGGTAGTCACCTGCGCCATCCTGGCTCCGGCACTCCTCCTGCGCGGCCGAGATTGGCTCGAACGCCTCGCCATCGGGGCCGGCATCGGGGCTGCCGCATGGGGACTGTTTGGGCTTCTGCGATTCTTCCTGTTGCTACCGGCAGGCACGCCGCGGATGGTCGGTCTCGCCTGCCTGGCGGTGGCCGGCCTACTTGGCTGCCTCCTCGCCATGATCGCGATCCGATCCTCGAGGCCGGTCCAATCCGGCCGCGCTCGGCTGAGCCACCGACCGCTATGGCTAGCGGTCGCGGCCGCCTTGTTGATGACATGTGGCGTCGAGGCCGCCGTTCCCCACTTCGGCGGGGCGCTTCGCTTCTATGACTGGTGGATGCACTTCGACCTCGCCCGCTTCTACGCAGCACCTTCCGACCTCGCCAGGAGCTACGGAGAGAACGCGACGGTCACGTCACGCACGCCCCTCTACAACGTTCTCGGCGGCGTGGCGCTGACGTTGCTCGGCAATCGGTTCAGTGTTTTTCAAGTGATGACGGGCGCGGTCGGCTGGCTCTACATCCTTCCCTTTGCGCTGCTTGCTCGGCGACTGATGGGCGTCCGTGCCGCACTCCCCGTGGCGGTCGCCGGCTTGAGCCCGCTGATTTTGCAGAGCCATACGTACACCTGGCCCAAGGGCCTTGCAACCTTTTGCGTGCTCCTTGCTATCGAACGCTGCGTGGCTCTGCGAGCCGAGGCGTCGGCTGGAAGGCCAGTCATCGCGCTTCAGCTCGGCCTGGCCAGCGGTCTTACGGTGATGGCGCACTCCGGCTTCGCGGGTTACCTGCTCCCGGCGTATGCCTGGCTTGCTTTGGACTGCATGCGTGGACACCTGCGGGTACGGTGGTTGGTCGTCTCGATCGCTACCGCCGCCCTGGTCGCACTACCCTGGTATGGCTGGGCGATCGCTCAGTATGGCCTGCAGCATGCGGCCTTTGGCTACCCTGAGAGCCCATATCCCAGCGTTGTCTCCTGGGTGCTCGACCACATTCTCATCATTGTCACCGCGCTGGTCCCGGTTGCGACCCCATCGAACCTCCTGGGGGGGCGGGGCGACCTGCTTCAGCAGTACTTCATCGTGTACATGGGGACCACCGCCGGCATTTTCGGTTTCGTCTTCAGCCTCAAGGCGATCGCCATGAACGTGTTTCCCCGGACACGTCTTCGCGGTCCGGCGGCGCCACTCGCCATCGCGCTGGCCGGCGCTGTGATTGTGACCCTGCTGTTTGAAAAGCCAGGCTGGGGATGGACCGGCGCGGGTGCCCTGTTCATCCCCGCGTTGCTCCTCCTCCTGCTCGCGACCATGGCACAGTCGAGACCGACGATCTTCCAGACATGGGTAGGACTGGCCGAAGTGGTGATCTTCCAGGTCGCCATCCTGGCGTGGATGTGGTCTCCGGCGTCGGGACGCGATCTGAATGCGCAGCTCGCCGCGCAAGAGCACATTCGCTTTCTCGGTCGTGACGCCTGGCCGATCGGCGTCATGCTCCTGGCCGGAGGGATCGCGGTTGGCGTGACCGCGCTCGGACCTTGGCTTGGATTGGTACGGCGCGATGCTACGGCGCAGCCCGCCGCCGCATAGGGCCGGCTGACTGGTCACCGCTTGTAGATGACTGCTCGGCCGCCCAAATTTTGGACGGCGTGGAAATGCCCGTCGAGCCAGACGCGAAAGCCGGGGACCGCGTCGAGGCGGAAACTATCCACCAGCAACCAGCGGACGTCGTAGTGAACGCGCGCCGCCTCGAGATCCGCGACCGTCAGCAACCCCGCATGCGTGCGCGGTCCCGAGGTGTCGACCAGCGGCCCCGGGATGTCGCGATCAGCGGCAGCGACCGCGAAGGGGTTGTCGCTGATCCAGTATTCGCCCGGGCGGCTGATTGCTTGCACGGCCGCCGTCATCTCGGCGTCGTGAAGATCTGGCGTCAGGGCCAGCTGGACGTCGCGGAAGGCGACGTAGGCGCCGGCCGATGCGGTGGCGACGACCAGCCCCGCGGCCAAGACTGTTCCGCGGCTACCGAAAGAGGGCAGATTCCGCAAGCCGACCGCCGCCACCAATGCGAACGCCAGCGACAGCATCACGAGGTGATGCGCAAACAGTGGATGGTAGAAGAGCACCGCCAGCACCGAGGCCGCCGTCCACGCCAGCGGCATAATGATGGCGCGGTCACGACGTAAGCTCGCGAGCGCAACGCCGACCGCGGCGAGTAGCTCCAGCGGAACCTCGCGATGCAACAGCAGCAGCTTGAGACTCGAGCCCAGGTCCGCTTGCGTCGACTCGCCGGCGCGGAGATGGCTCAACACCAGTTGGTCGAACGCCGCCCGCGGCGAGAATAAGGCCGGCAGCAGCGCGAGCACCATTCCGAGGACGCCGCCGACGAAAGCACCGGCAATCAGCCGGCCGCGCCCGCGCGGCGCGGCAACGATCACGAGCGCGATCGGGATCAGCGCGACGACCCCTAACAACTTGGTCCCAATGGACAGGGACAGCGCCAGTCCGGCTGCGACGGCGAGCGCGTCGCGCGATCGCCCATCGGCGCGCACCGCGCCGAGCGCCAGGGCAACCGCCAGCATGCCGATCGCCACCGCGGGCCCGTCCGCCTGCACCATCGCCGATTGGTGCAGGTAGAGCGGGCTAGTCGCCGCCAGCACCACGGCGACGAGTCCCGCCACGGGGCCGGCAAGGAGCCGGCCGACGGCGTAGGTCGCCGCCAATCCGATGATCCCGAGCATCAGCACGGTCAGTCGAAGGCTGATCAGCGAATGTCCGACCCGGTAGAAAGGCAGCAGGGCCTCATAGAAGATCGGAGGCTGCGAGGCAAAGACCGATCGGAAGAGTGGCTCGTTGCGCGCCAGCGCGCGGACGGATTGCCAATAGACGCCCTCGTCGTAATCGCGGACGCGTGCGTTGAGGACGATTGCCTCCGTCGCGAGAAAGCCCACGCCGACCGCGACGGCCGCCGACGCCGTCAGCCGCCCCCGCATTGCTCGATGCTAGGAGGTTACTTAGCCGGTCTTCTCCAGCCTGAACGACGGCAGGCGCAAGCCATCGCCCGCCGAGTCGTACTCGGCGAGCAGCCGTTCCACCGCCGTTGCCGTCAGCGGCCGGGAGAGGAAATAGCCCTGTCCCGCAACGCACCCGAGGCCCTGCAGGGCAGCAAGCTGCTCGGCCCGCTCGATGCCGTCCGCCATCGTCATCAGGCCCAGGGTATTTCCGAGGTCGATGACGGCGCGGGCCACGGTCGCGTCCGTCACACTGGCGGCCATTCGCGCGACGAACGAGTGGTCGAGCTTCACGATGTCGACGGGCAAATCGCGCAGCGCGGTCAGCGGCGCCGAGCCGGCACCGAAGTCGTCCAGCGCCAGTTTCACCCCGCTCTCGT
>Ga0207684_10000461_pt1 | contig 52759 bp, 48 predicted proteins | sample KBSK5501metaG_FD_184342 | JGI IMG/M metagenome (GOLD analysis project Ga0207684, IMG submission 184342) | Corn, switchgrass and miscanthus rhizosphere microbial communities from Kellogg Biological Station, Michigan, USA - KBS K5-50-1 metaG... | ecosystem: Host-associated > Plants > Roots >... | reverse complement strand
CTGGTGCGAGTGGTGCGACTGGTGCGACTGGTGCGACTGGTGCGACTGGTGCGACTGGTGTTGATGGAGCAACTGGTCCAACAGGTGCGGTCGGTCCTCAGGGTCCCATCGGTCCGACAGGCGCCACGGGTGCAACGGGTGCGACTGGTGCCGTTGGTCCCGCGGGTCCGACGGGACCAACGGGCGCAATCGGTCCGGCGGGCCCGACTGGGCCGACCGGACCAGCTGGTGCGACGCGCATCTCCGGAAGTAGCGCGACGATCGCTGCGCTATCTCCTGCGGGCACACTCAGCAGCGCGGTGACCGCGACATGTTCGACGGGCGTCGTCCTTGGTGGTGGCGCGCAGGTCGTGAGTTCGGGATCGATGGTCGGCGCCGTTGCGAGCTCCTATCCCTCAAGCACCACCGTATGGACGGCGCAGGCCGTGGTTGTTTCGACCGGCGCGACCGGCAGTATCACCGTGACACCCTGGGTGCTCTGTAGTCAGTAAGCGCTAATGGTGGCGGCTCACCGCACGCGCGAGATCAGCGTTTCCGGCGCCGAACGAGCACCAGACGCACGACGAACAGCGCGATGAAGAAGACCGGGATGCCGAGCGCGACGTAGCCGACATACGGCTCGATGAGCTGGTCCACGTGCGGACCGACGAACACGCCCAGAAGCACCCAGCCCGTCCAGTAGATCGTCGCGGCCACGAAGACGCCCGGCGCGAACTCTTGCACGGGCACCTTCGCGGTGCCCGCTACCACCGACATCGCGACGCGCAGGCCCGGAATGAGACGACCCATCACGACGGCGCGAAACCCGTAGCGATGCACGCGCTCGATCCAGCGATCGACGTCGCGTAGATCGAAGTCCAGCCAACCCCCGAAACGATGCGCCACCGAAAGCCCCCACCGCCGCGCGATGAAGTACGGCAGGAGCGTCCCGGTGGTCGAGGCCGCAGCGCAGGTGAGGATCACGCGCGCGATCGCAAGCGGATCGTCTCGCGCGCGAAACCCATAGAAGGCGATGACGAGATCGCCCGGCGCGGGAAGGGGGATGCCGGCCTCTTCGATCGAGATGATCAGGTAGAGCGTGATGTACTCATGCGCCGCGATGACGGCAAGGAGCGCACGGATGGCGTCTTCGAAGAACGCGCGCAACCGTTAGCCGGGGCGCCCGAACGCGAGGAGCTGCCAGATGATGCCGCGGTCGTGCTGCGCAAGCCGCAGCCCGTGGCGCTCGGCAGTCGACCGCACCGCGCGTGTGGGGTGGGCGAGCGCGCGGAACGTGCTGCCGCGCAGCGAGAGCAGGCCGTTACCGGCCGCGAAGCCACAACGGATCCACCAGCGGTCTACGGGAAACGTCATCACGAGAAGCCGCCGCGCATGGTCCGCCGCAGCGCCGACGAGTGCCTCCGCGTCGGGATAGCAGCACACCACGCGGTTCATCACGACGACGTCTGCCGCGGGGATGTTGTCGCCCTCGCGTACGAAGTCGCCCAGTCGCCTTTCGACGCGGTCGCCGAGTCCGCGCTCGCTGAGAAGCTCGAGCGCGCTCTTCTCCCACTGCGTCGCAAGCTCGACGTTGACGACGCGCGCCGCGCCGTCGCGTAGCAGCTCGAGCTGGATCTCGCCAATGCCGCCGCCGACCTCGAGCAGACTGTATCCCGGCGGGATACTGCGGCGAACGAGCTCGACGATGCGACGAGAGTCGCCGGTCACGCCGTTACGCCCGTAATCGCGTGCCTTGTTCCGGGCGCGTTTCTCGTCGAAGATCTGGTCGAAGTCGCTGGGGCGGCAGCATCCGCCCACGGGCTCGACCTCAGCGCACCATCGCGTCGCGTCGCGAGGCGCGACGTCGCACGGCCAAGAGGCCGACGACGATCAAAACGACCGCGCCGGCGACCAGCATCTCGAGCGCGCCGCTACCAAAGTCGGGGTCGATGCCGAAGACCTGCTCGATCCAGTCCACCGGATCCCTCCAGCGCGATGTGCGCTTACGCGCCTGCCCGCAAGAGGCTACCCGCTTCGCGACCTTTACGTTCGCAAACGCTTAGGCTCGCCCGAGCACTCATTGTGGGGAGGTCGCCGTCATGCCCACACGCCGTCGCGCACGTGCGTCTCGTCCCAGCAGCAGCCGCAGCATCATCCCCAACTTCCTCGACAAGCTCGAATGGCGCAACGCCGGTCCGTTCCGCGGTGGTCGCGTCGGCGCGGTCGCCGGCGATCCGCGCGATCGCAACACCTTCTACTTCGGCTCGACGGGCGGCGGGGTGTGGAAGACGGGGGACGGCGGCCTGTACTGGGAGAACGCGTCGGACGGCTTCTTCAAGCGCGCGTCGGTCGGCGCGATCGCGGTCTCGCGCTCCGACCCCAACGTGATCTACGCCGGCATGGGCGAGAGCTGCATCCGGGGCAACGTGTCGCACGGCGACGGCGTGTATCGCTCGACCGACGCCGGCAAGACGTGGACGCACCTCGGGCTGGAGCGCACTCGCAACATCGGCAAGCTCCGCGTGCACCCCGAGGATCCCGACACCGTCTACGTCGCCGCGCTCGGGCACGCGCACGGCCCGAACACCGAGCGCGGCGTCTTCCGCTCGCGCGACGGCGGCAAGACGTGGAAGCGCGTGCTCTACCGGAGCGAGAAGGCCGGCGCGATCGACATCTCGATGGACCCGAACAACCCGCGCATCCTTTACGCGACGCTCTGGGAGGCCGTGCGCCGCCCGCACGAGCTCATCTCGGGTGGTCCCGGCAGCGGCATCTTCCGCTCGACCGATGCCGGCGACACCTGGACCGAGATCAGCCGGGCGCGCGGCCTGCCGAAGGGCACGCTGGGAAAGATCGGCATCGCGGCGTCGCCGGCGAAGAGCGGCCGCGTGTTCGCGATCGTCGAGGCCGAGGACGGCGCGGTATTCCGCTCCGATGACGGAGGCGAAAGCTGGGAGCGCGGCTCCGAGGACCGCAACCTGCGCCAGCGCGCCTGGTACTACAACCACATCTATGCCGATCCGAAGGATCCCGAGACGGCGTGGGTGCTGAACGTGGACGCCTGGCGCTCGAACGACGGCGGCAAGACGTTCGTGCAGATGTCGATCCCGCACGGCGATCACCACGACCTCTGGATCGATCCCGACGACCCGAACCGCATGATCGAAGGCAACGACGGCGGCGGCGTGGTGACGTTCAACGGTGGCGAGAGCTGGACCGGGGTGTACAACCAGCCGACCGCGGAGTTCTACCACGTCACTACCGACATGAGCACGCCGTACCGGATCTACGGCTGCCAGCAGGACAACACGTCGATGAGCATCCCGAGCCGCGCGCCGATCGCCGGCGTCACCGCGGCGGACAACTTCGCGGTGGGCGGCGGCGAGGCCGGCCACATCGCGGTGCGCCCGGACAATCCCGACATCATCTACGCGGGTGAGTACCAGGGGATCATCACGCGGCACGATCGCCGTACCCGCCAGACGCGACTCATCAGCGTGTGGCCCGAGTCGAGCTCCGGCGAAGGAGCCGACGCCCTGCGCTACCGCTTCCAGTGGACGGCGCCGGTCGCGCTATCGCCGCACGACCCGAACGTGCTCTACCACTGCGGCAACCGGATCTTCCGCACGCGGAACGAGGGCGAGTCGTGGGAGGCCATCAGCCCCGACCTCACGCGCAACGATCGGACCCGCCTCGCGCCATCGGGCGGGCCGATCACCAAGGACAACACCGGCGCCGAGTACTACTGCACCGTCTTCGCGTTCGCGGAATCGCCGGTCGAGCGCGGGGTGCTGTGGGCGGGTTCGGACGACGGTCTGGTGCACGTCTCACGCGACGACGGCAAGACGTGGAAGAACGTTACTCCCAAGGGCATTGGCAGCTGGGCGCTCATCTCGATCATCGACGCCTCGCCGCATGACGAGGGGACCGCGTATCTCGCGGCGAACCGCTACAAGCAGGACGACTTCCGGCCGTATCTCTTCAAGACGAAGGACTACGGACGCACCTGGACGAAGATCACCAGCGGCATCCCCGACGACGACTTCACGCGTGTGATCCGCGAGGATCCCGCAAAGCGCGGTCTCCTGTACGCGGGCACCGAGACGGGCGTGTACGTGTCGTTCGCCGACGGCGCTCGCTGGCAACGCCTCGGCGGCAACCTCCCGGTCGTGCCGATCCACGACCTCGTGATCAAGGACGACGACCTCGTGCTCGGCACGCACGGGCGCGCCTTCTGGGTGCTCGACGACCTGCAGCCACTCCGCCAGTACGGCTCGCAGGTCGCCCGCGCGAAGGCGCATCTCTTCGCGCCGAAGGTCACGGTGCGCTATCGCACCGACATGGGCTTCCCGCAGCCGCCGAAGATCGGGAAGAACTACCGGATGACGGGCGCGACGATGGTCACCTATCGCCAGCGCGAGAAGCCGACCGGCGAGAAGGTGGCGATCAACATCGACTCGGGGACGAACCCACCGAGCGGAGTCCTCGTGCAGTACTGGCTGCGTGACAAAGCGAAGGCCGAGGCGACGCTCGCGTTCCTCGACGCACGCGGCAAGGTGATCCGCGAGTTCAAGAGCGATCCGAAGGCGATCGACGAGGAGCTCAAAAAGCCCGAGCCGCCGCAGAAGACGCCGCCGGAGGGCACGGCGCAGCCACCCGAGACGAAGGAGCCCAAGGTGTCCGTGCTCGCGGGGCTCAACCGCTTCCTCTGGAACATGCGCCACCCTGACGCCGCGAAGATCGAGGGCGAGGGTGGCACCTGGGAGGCGTTCGAGGCGCAGCTCGCCGGTCCACAGGTGCCGCCGGGTTCGTACCGCGCGCGTCTCAAGGTCGCCGGCGAGACGCTCGAGGCGACGTTCGAGATACGCAAGGATCCGCGGGTCGCCGCGACGCAGGACGATCTGGAAGCGCAGACCGCGCTCGCGCTCAAGGCCAACCAGAAGCTGGACGAGACGCATCGGGCGATCAACGCGATCCGCAAGCTGAAGTTGCAGCTCGACGCGTGGGAGGCACGGGCGAAGGAGCAGACCGGCCAGGCGCGTCTCGCGCGCGCGGCCGCCGGGCTGCGTGAGAAGGCGGGCGCGATCGAGGCGGAGCTCGTGCAGGTCAAGGCGAAGAGCCGCCAGGACACGCTCAACTACCCGGCCAAGCTCAACGCGAAGGTCGCGTCGCTCGTCGGCTACGTCGGCGGCGCCGACTTCGCGCCGACCAAGGGCATGCGCGACGTCTTCGACGACGTATCGAAGCGCGTCGACGCGCAGATCGCGAAGTGGGACGCGCTCACCAGAGGCGAGGTCGCCGCGTTCGACAAGCTGGTCCGGACGTCGGGCGTGCCCGCGGTCGGAGCAGCGAGGGCTAAGCGGTCTTCGCGACCGGTTCGCGCGACTCGCGAACGACCTCGCGCAGCTGCCGCAACCCGCGTGTGAAGTAGAACCGGAACAGCCCGATCGCCATGAGACGCTTGAGGCCCGTCGCGGTCGCGACGCGAAGGGAGAGGCGGACGCGCGTCCGATCGGCGCCTTCCGGCTCGAAGTTGTAGGTGGCATAGGCTTCGGGACCGCCGCCGCCATACATCCACATCGTGAGCTCGTTCGGCGGATCGTCGCGGATGACCTCGAAGATCGTCGTGCGGTTCGCGCCATGCTCGCAGTGGTAGGCCGCGTTCGCCAGCGTCCCGCGAGCGCCGTTCTTCAGTGTCATGTTCGGCGTGCCGGCCACGCGCTGCATCGTCGATGGCTTGACCAGCTCGGCGTAGACCTCGGCCGGCGGCGCGTCGATCATCTGCGTGAGCGTGAAGCTGGCGTCGCGCGGCGTCACGCGCTGCGTCAGCTGCTGGTAGGCGGCCTCGCGGAGGTCATGGAGATCGCGGTAGCCGGCCTCGACGTGGCCGAGGTCGTAGTCCTCGGCGATCGGCACGAAACGCTCGCGCGCGAGCGCAGGCAGCCGGTCCAGCACTGAGTTCGTAGCGAGGATGTACTCGTGCGACGGCACGTGGTTCTTGAGCAGTCGAAAGGCGACGTTGACGTCGGCGCCGACGAGATCCACAGTGCCGCGCACCGTCACCGTCGAGTACGTGCCGTGCTGCGCGACGAACTTCAGCGTGAGGCTCGGCACGCTGCGGCACGCGTTGCACGTGCAGGTGGTCGCCGCGACCATCGCGCGCACGCGCCGGTGGAAGGACAGGAACGCGTTCTCGAGGCAGGCGACGACGGCATCGTCCTCGCCGACGCAGATGAGCGCATCCCCCTGAATGCGCGCCAGGCGAAGGTGTCGCTCGAGCTCGCGTGACGTGACCTCGAGGAGCTCGCCAAGGATCTCGCGTGAGTGCTCGATCTCGGTGTCAGCGACAAACGTCGTGTAGCCCGAGATGTCCGCGATCGCGATATAGCCGGTAACGGTCTCGGACACGTCCGGATAGTACGTGCCGCGCGCGATACGCCTGTGCTACCGCGAGCAGCCCGTAGACGGCGCTGAACGCGAGCAGCTCGATCTCGCCGGCACCGGCTGCCCGCAACAACGTTCGAGCGACCCCGCCGAGTACGAGTTGCGCGACGAAGAGCGTTGCAAGCAGACCCGCTTCTCCGATCGTGAACGTCAGGCTCGCCAGGATCGCTACACCGAAAAGGCTCTGCGCCGCGGTCAGGAGGACTTCAGCGGTCTGTCGCTCGTCGAAGGCGAGCGCTGCCGGCTGACCCGCGCCTATCGAATACGCCACCGGAAGGCTACCGACGAGCAGGGTCCATTGATTGACCTTCGCGGACAGGAGCAGCGCGAAGGCGACGTTCGCCTTTCCGCGCAGCGCGAGGACGCCGGCGACGAGGAACTCCGGCGATTCGCTCGCGAGCGGCGCCAGCCACTGGACCAGGAGAAACTCGTCGATGCCGATCAAGCGTCCGGTATGCACGAGTCCTGCGGCGAAGGGCTCGGCCGCGAGCCCGATCACGCCGCCGGCGAAGGCGAACAGCGCGAGCACGACGTACCGCCGGGGCACGGTCGGGAGCGCGCCGATCGTGGCCGCGGGACCGACCAGGTCGGGTTTCCTCGGTCGCGCTGCGCGCCGCCCAGATCGCGTAGCCCGCGAAGAGCGCCGCCAGCAGCACGGAATCGATGAGGGCGATCTCGCGTCGCAGGACGAGCGTGAACGAATACAGGGTGGCGGCGGCGAGAAAGCCGACGGCGACCACGCCACCGCGGTCGAGCGCGATGAGCCTCCGCCGCTGGGAGGCCCACGCGAGCAGCGCGATCGTCGACCAGCCGACGCCCAGCAGCAGACGGTTGGATCCGGTCATGTTCGCGACCGCGTACGGCGCGAAGGCAGGGTCGTGCCCGGCCTTCCAGGCGAACACGATGTCGACGGCGTATTCCGGCAGCACCGCAAGCAGCGCGACGACGATGAGCGAGAGCGCGCGCGGGACGTCGCGCTCGGCCGCCTCGGCGGCCCACGACATCGCGAACGCCGCGGCCACGACGCTCGCGTCGAACAGCAAGGTCCCGAATTCGACCGAGGGCGCGAGGAACCCGAATCGGGTCAGGAGCGCCGGCGCGGGGATCAGAAGGACGAGGGCGATCGCAGCGAGCGCCGCGGCGCCGGACATCTGACGTGGTGCTTCGTGTGACATGCCAAATCCTCCGAGCTTTTTGCTCGAAGGTCTGGCTGGATCAGCGGGCGCTGATCGAGGGGGCCACGGGTTACCCCGAGTATGTTGACCCCGTCACGGTCCTACGCGGACCGGCAGTTACTCCCCTTCGGGAACGCTTGCATCATCGTACGGGACATCGGCCCGCTTGTTAAGCGCAAGATTCATCACAGTGTGCTGACCTCATGATGCTCGAGCCGCCGCGCGTCGTTGCCATCACCGGGGCGGACGGGATGCTCGGCAGCCGTATCGCGAAGCTGCTCGCTGATCGCCAGCTTCGTCTCGTCGACCGTCGGCGCGGACATGAGCTCGCGCAGAGCCCGACGTACGCGGATCTCATACGCGGCTGCGATGCCATCGTCCACACGGCGGCACTGCATCCACTCGTCGCGCCGCCGGGCACCGGCCCACAGGAGTACGCCGCCGCAAATGTCGCGCCGTTCGCCGTGCTGCTCGCCGTGGCTCGGCGTGAACACGTGCGACGCGTCGTGCTCGTCAGCAGCACGAGTGTGTGGAATGGAGCGCCGCCGGGCCGGCCCGCACGATTCCTCGATGAGGCCGCGCCAGCGGATTCGGACGATGGCTACGGTGCCTCGAAGCGGCAGTGCGAGACGTTGGCGTTCGCGTCGGGACTACCGTGCGTGATCCTCCGACTTGCGCGGTTCGCACGTCGGGACGACGTTGAGGACCAGGTGCGACTCCTCTATCGCGCGGTCGACCCCGACGACGCCGCGGCTGCGGTGGTCGCGGCACTTGACCGCGCGTCGCCGGGCGCCCTGTACGCGGTGAGCGCGCCGACGCCGTTCCGACCGGAGGATGCCCCAGCGCTCGCGAGCGATCCGCGGGCGGTCATCCGCCGCCGCACCGGGCGCGAACCGCCCTGGGTTCCCGCCACGATCGCGAGCGTCGTGCTGTCGGACCGCGCCACTCGCGAGCTCGGCTGGAGCGCGGCGTTCCCGTCGCCGCTGTACCCAGCGTCATCTCTCCCGCCTGGCTAGCGCGCGAGCCACGCGACCGGGGAGCTCGTGGCCGAGCTGCGCCGACATCCACGCGCTCGTCGCAGCGAGCCGTTCGACGTGGAGGCCCGTCTCGATGCCGAGGCCGTCGCACATCCACACCAGGTCCTCGGTCGCGAGGTTGCCCGCGGCCATCTTGGCGAACGGCGACCCGCCGATGCCGCCCACGCTCGCGTCGAACGTCGTGATGCCCATCTCGATCGCCAGATACGCGTTCGCGAGCGCTTGTCCGTACGTGTCGTGCAGATGGAGCGCGATCTTGTCGATCGCGATGCCGGCGTCTTTGAACGCGGTCAGCAACATGCGGACCTCGCCGGGCGTGCCGACGCCGCTCGTATCCCCGAGCGATAGGTCGTCGCAGCCCATGGCGAGCAGCCGCTTCGCGCAGTCGACGACCACCTCGGGCTTCGTCGGGCCGTCCCATGGATCGGCGATGACCATCGAGAGGTACCCCCGCACACGCAGACGCGCGTCTTTGGCGCGGCGCACGACCTCGCGGTAGCCGTCGATCGTTTCGTCGCGCGAGCGGTTGAGGTTCTTGCGCGAGTAGCTCTCCGACGCCGACGCGAACACGGCGATGTCGTCAGCGCCCACCGCGAGCGCGCGGTCCAGTCCCTTCTCGTTCGGGACGAGGACCGGATAGCGGACGCCGGGTCTGCGTTTGAGCGCGCGCAGCAGCTCCTCCGCGTCGGCGAGCTGCGGCACAGCTTTGGGATTCACGAGCGATGTCGCTTCGATCACCGTGTGACCGGCTTCCGCGAGACGCGAGATGAGCTCGAGCTTCGTCTCCGTCGGGAGCGTGCGCGATTCCGATTGCAGCCCGTCGCGTGGGCTGACCTCAACGATCTGCACGCGCCTCGGTGAGCGCTCAGGGATCACCACGGCGTACATTCTCTCCGTGCTGAAGAAGGGGAACGAACGCCGGATCGAGGAGTTCGACGGACCCCCGGAGCTGGCACGCTTCTTCAAGGCCGGACACCTCGAAACGATCCCCTCGTCCCGGGCCGACCGTATCGCCGTGCTGCGTCACCTCGCGCTGCGCTTCGAGCCGGGGCGCGAATATCACGAATCCGAGGTCAATCGCATCCTGCAGGGCGTCCACGCCGACCATGCGATGCTCCGCCGCTACCTGGTCGACGAGAAGCTGCTGCGACGCGCGTCAGGCCGCTATCGCAGAGCCTGATGGAGTTCCAGGACGTCGTCCGAAAACGGAAGATGGTCCGCAGCTTCGAAGACCGCCCGATCCCCCGCGACGTGGTCGACCGGATCCTCGCGAACGCGCAGCGCGCCCCGTCGGCCGGGTTCAGCCAGGGCTGGGCCTTCCTTGCACTCGACGGGCCCGAGCAGACGGCTCGTTACTGGGACGCGCTGTGGCCGCCGGAGCGACGTGCCGAGTTCGGCTGGGCCGACATGTTCAAGGCGCCGCTGCTGGTCGTGTGCTTGAGCCACAAGCGCGCCTACATCGCTCGCTATGCCGAACCCGACAAGGGGTGGACCGACATGGACGAGAAGCGCTGGCCGGTGCCGTACTGGGATATCGACACCGGCATGGCCGCGATGCTGATGCTCCTCACCGCGGTCGACGCCGGGCTCGGCGCGGTCTTCTTCGGGATCTCGGATCAGTCCAAGCTCCGGACGACGTTCGGCGTGCCCGAGGAGCTCACCGCCATCGGCACCATCGCGATCGGGTACGCGAAGCCACACGACCGCCCATCGCCTTCACTGCGGCGCGGCCATCGTCCGGCCGAACAGGTGATCCATAAAGGAAACTGGTAGTCACCCGAACAGGGTGGTCGCCGAGTCGCGCGGGGGATATTTTCGAACGCAGGATGGGTATGGGCATCGGCATCAACAAGCTGCGCATCGCGATACCGCTTTCGGCTGCTTGGCTACTGCTCGCCGCGTACGCCGGCGCGACCACGAACAACCCGTTCGACTTCATCGCCGCCACCGCGCTCGTCACCTCGCCCGCGGTCGGATGGACGTGGCGCTGGGTGATGGAGAAGCCGGCTAGCTGATCCGTGCGCCGCGCGCGGTTCGTGGTCGTGTACGCGGCTGCGAACGCGGCCGCGATCGCGCTCGTCGGGAGCGCGGTCTGTCGACTTCAACTCCAGTGGTACATCGCGATCGGCGTTCTCGCGTTCGCGATGGCGACGCTGCAGACGGTCGTCCTGGTCTTCTCCGGCCTGCGCGTCAGCGCGCTCCGCTGGTGGCCGCTCACCTTCGTCGCCACCGCGTCGGTGTCCCCGCTCGCGTTCGGCGTCGTCTATCTGTCAGCGGTGATCTTGTTCGGCGGTCTCGCGGCCCTCGGGGTCGAAGGCGGGGCCACCGACATCGCCAAGCTCGGCTTCCTGCTTCCTGCGGCCGTCGCCGGCGTCTTCGTCTCGGGCCTGCAGTTCTTCGCGTTCCGCTCGCCGCCGGACAACCTGCTGGTCCTGTGGCTCGGCGGGAATTTCCTCGCGGGTCTCGTCGGTGCGCCGGCGATCGAGAACGTCGCGCTCGGCTGCGCGAACATCGGCATCGGTCCGGCGTGGATCGAGTCGCCGGTCGGGTGGGCGCTCGCGGGCGCCATCGGCGGTCTGCTCACCGGTCTCGTCCTCGCAAGACTCCGTAACTCGCGGTGAAGGTCGGAAAAGCTCGGTAGCGAGCTTTCCTCCCTCGCGCTCGCGGTCGTAGGGTCCGGCGCAGTGGTGCTGGAACCCGAGCTGGTCGCGCACGTGGTCCATCAGCGTGACGCCGCACTCGACACGCGCGAGCGCCTGCTCGGCATGTTAGGGAACGCGCCGGGACGCGTCGTGCTCGCAACGTGCCACCGGGTCGAGGTCTACGAAACCGCGGAGCAGCCCACGTCGCACCCCGACATGCGCACGCTCGTCGCACGCGAGGCCGCCGCCCATCTGTTTCGCGTGGCCGCGGGCCTCGACTCCGCGATCGCGGGCGAGCCGCAGATCCTTGGGCAGGTCCGCGCGGCGTACGAGGTCGCGGCGGGCGATCTGCATCCGATGCTCGCCCGGCTGTTCGAGCGAGCACTGCACGTCGGGCGAGAGCTCCGCCGCGAGACGCGGCTCGGCGAGGTGCGCCGCTCGGTCGGATCGCTCGCCGTGGACGACGCGCTGCGCACGCTCGACGACCCGGCGTCCGCGACCGTCCTCGTCATCGGGGCTGGGGAGATGGGCAAGCTCGCGGTACGTGCACTATCGCACCGCGTCGCGCGCGTGATCGTCGCGAACCGCGACCGCGCCCGCGCCGAGACCGCCGCGGCGACGAGCAGCGCGGTGGCGGTTGGCCTCGAAGACATTCCCGAGGCCCTCGCGACCGCCGACGCCGTGATCTCCGCCGCGGACACCCGCGGTGCGCTGCTCACGCGCGAGCTGCTGTCGGCGCGGCTGCGCGGGCGACCGCTCGTGATCGTGGACATCGCCGTGCCGCGCAGCGTCGCCGAAGACGCGCGGGACCTGGCCGGCCTTCGCTACCGCAGCGTCGACGACCTCGTGGACGGCGATGCCAACGTTCCGGCCACCGACATCGCGCTCGCGGCGGAGCGCTGCTCGCGTGAAGCCGTGGCGTTCATGCGCGAGTGGCGCGAACGCGCAGCGGCCGAGGTCATCCGCGACGTTCGGGCACGCGCCGAGTCGCTGCGCCAGGCGCAGCTCGAGCGCGCGCTTCGCCGCCTGGGCCACCTGGGCGAGCGTGACCGCCGGATCGTCGAAGCGCTTTCGACCGGCGTGACCAACGCGATCCTGCACGCGCCGACGGTCGCGCTCCGCGAAGAGCCGTCGCGGAGCGACAGCGCCCGCGAGCTGTTCGGCATCGGGCGCAAGCCGTGATCACGATCGGGACGCGCGGGAGCGCGCTGGCCCTCGCGCAGGCGCGTGTCGTCGCGGAGCGCCTCGGCCGCGAGGTGGAGATCCGCGTGCTCAGCACCGCGGGCGACACCTCCGACCGTCCCATCCGTGAGCTCGGCGACGGCGTCTTTGTGACCGCGATCGAGGAGGCGCTGCGGGCGGACCGCATCGACGTCGCGGTGCATTCGCTCAAGGACCTGCCCACCGAGGAGCCGGCGGACCTGCTCATCGCGGCGATTCCTGAGCGCGAGGATCCGCGCGACGTCCTGGTCACGCGCTCTCGCGACGGGCTTGTCGGCCTGCCGCAGGGCGCGGTGGTCGGCACCTCGAGCCCGCGTCGAGCCGCGTTCCTGCGGGCGCTGCGCGCGGACGCGACCTGTCGCGAAATCCGCGGCAACGTCGACACGCGGCTACGGAAGGTGCGCGACGGCGAGTACGACGCCGTCATCGTCGCGGCGGCGGGTCTGCGCCGCCTGGGCATCGCGTTCGCCGAGCGCGAGGCACTTGGGGTCGACCTCTGCCCGCCCGCGCCGGGCCAGGGCGCGCTCGCGGTGCAGATCCGCGCCGGTGACGCCGACCTTCGAGCGCGTGTCGCGGCGCTGGACGATCCCGCGACGCGCATCGCGGTCACCGCGGAGCGCGAGCTGCTGCGTCTGTTGGGCGCGAGCTGCGAGATCCCGCTTGGCGCGCTCGGCCGGAATGAAGACGGCACGATCCGGCTCGACGCCGCGCTCGCGGACGATTCGGGCGTGCGGCGCGCTTCGGTCCGCGGCGGCGACCCACATGATGTGGCGCGGCGCGCCGCCGAGATGTTGGGGGCGGCCGCCCGTGTATAGGGAGCTGGCCGGCATGACCGTGATCCTCACGCGCGAAGGGGAGGACAACGCGTCGCTCGCGGCGCGACTGCGTGAATGGTCCGCTGAGGTCATCGAGCTTCCGTGCGTCCGTGTCGAGCCGATCGAGGACCGACGTGCCCTCGCCGAGGCCCTCGCCGCTCTGCATGAAGACGACTGGCTCGTGCTCACGAGCCGGCACGGCGCCGATGCGGTCGCGGCCCGCGGCCCGATGCGCGCGGCGGTCGCGGCCATCGGTCGCGCGACGGCCGAACGGGCCCGCGCGCACGGTTTGCGAGTCGAGTTCGAGCCCACGGTCGCGAGCGGCGAGCGGCTCGCGCACGAGCTGCCCGCGCGCGGCGGCATGGTGCTCCTCGCGCGCTCGGACCGAGCGTTGCCCGATCTTCCGCGCGGCCTGCGCGAACGCGGCTTTGCCGTGCGCGAGGTCGTCGCGTATCGCACCGTCGCCGAACCGCGCGGCGATGTCGCCCGCGTGCGCGCACTCCTCGCCTCGGCCGTGCCCATCGCCATCGTGTTCCACTCGCCGAGCGCTGTCGTGGGGATGCTGGCTGCGATCGAGGCGCCGCTCGTCGCGCGCGCATCCATCCACGTTTCCGGGCATGCAACGCTCCGCGCGGTGCGGGATGCGCTCGGCGTCGAGGCCCAGGTGGCGCTGATCGAAGAGGAGGATGCACATGTCGCTCACCGCTGAGCGCGCCGCGCTGACCTACCGGCGTCATCACCGCCTGCGGCGCACGCCCGCGCTCCGGCGGCTCGTGGCCGAGACGCGGCTCGCGCCCGCCGCGCTCGTCCTGCCGGTGTTCGTGGATGGTCGGATCGACGCGCCGTCGCCGATCACGTCGCTTCCGGGCCACGCTCGCTGGCAGGTCGACGGCGTCGCCGAGATCGGCGAGCGCGCGGCACGCGCCGGGGTCGGTGGTCTGCTCCTGTTCGGTCTGCCGCAGGAAAAGGACGACCGCGGTGAGGGCGCGGGCGACCCGCTCGGACCCGTCCCCGCCGCGCTGCGGGCGCTGCGCACGCGCGTCCCCGATCTCGCGCTCATCGCTGACGTCTGCCTCTGCGAGTACACGACCCATGGCCACTGCGGTGTGCTGCGCGGGGAGATGGTCGACAACGATGCGACGCTGCCGCTGCTCGCGGACGCGGCGGTCGAGTACGCGCGCGCGGGTGCGGACATCGTCGCGCCGTCGGACATGATGGACGGCCGCGTCGCGGCGATCCGCGACGCCCTCGATCGCGACTCGTTCAACGAGACCGCGATCCTCTCGTACGCCGCGAAGTTCGCGAGCGCGTTCTACGGTCCGTTCCGCGAAGCCGCGGACTGCGCGCCATCGTTCGGTGACCGCAGCGCCTATCAGATGGATCCGCCGAACGCGCGCGAGGCGCTCGTGGAGATCGCCTCGGACATCGACGAGGGCGCGGACGCGGTGATGGTCAAGCCCGCCGGCCCGTACCTCGATGTGCTCGCGCGTGCGCGCGAGCGATTCGACGTCCCACTCGCCGCGTATCAGGTGAGCGGCGAATACGCGGCGCTGCACGCCGCGGCGGACCGCGGTTGGCTCGACCTGCGCCGCGCCGCGCTCGAGTCGCTCACCGGCATCGCGCGCGCCGGCGCGGACCTGATCGTCACCTACTTCGCGCTCGACGCCGCGGCGTGGCTGGCCGAACGATGACTGTCGCCACGTCGAACGCGCGGCTGCACGATCGCGCCGAGCAGCTGATGCCCGGCGGTGTGTCAAGTCCGGTGCGCGCCTTCCGCGCGGTGGGGGGCGAGCCACCCTTCATCGTTGATGGGCAGGGCGCCCGCGTGCGCGACGCCGACGGCCGCGGATACATCGATCTCATCTGCTCGTGGGGTCCGTTGATCGCCGGTCACGCGCATCCGCTCGTCGTCGAGGCCGTCGCCCGACAGGCCGCGCGTGGCACCTCGTACGGGTTGCCGACGCCCGGAGAGGTCGAGCTGGCCGAGCTCATCACCGACGCGCTGCCGAGCGTCGAGATGGTCCGGTTCGTCTCGTCGGGCACCGAGGCCGCGATGAGCGCGCTGCGTCTCGCGCGCGCGGCCACCGGACGCGACGCGGTCCTGAAGTTCGCGGGCTGCTACCACGGTCACGCCGATGCCCTGCTGGCGAAGGCGGGCTCCGGCGTCGCGACGCTGGGCCTCCCGGATTCAGCCGGCGTGCCCGCGGCGACCGCGGCCGGAACGCTCACCGTCGCGTTCAACGACCTCGCCGCGGTCGAACGCGTCGCAGCGGCGACGCCGCTCGCGGCGATCATCGTCGAGCCGTACGCCGGGAACATGGGCTGCGTCCTGCCGCGCGCCGGATTCCTCGGGGGCCTGCGGCGCGTCGCCGATCGCACCGGCGCGCTTCTCATCTTCGACGAGGTCATCAGCGGTTTCCGCGTCGGACCGGCCGGGGCACAGGGCCGGACGGGCGTATGGCCGGACATCACCTGTCTCGGCAAGGTGATCGGTGGTGGGCTACCGGTCGGCGCGTACGGCGGCTCGCGCGCGCTGATGCGCCTGGTCGCGCCGCTCGGACCGGTCTATCAGGCCGGCACGCTGTCAGGCAATCCGCTCGCGATGGCCGCGGGCATCGCCACGCTGCGGCTGCTCGACGACGCCGCCTTCGCGCGGCTCGAAACGCTCGGGGCGCGTCTCGAGCGCGGCCTCGTTGCCGCGGCACGGCAAGCCGGCATCGCCGCACGCGTGCAGCGCGTCGCGTCGCTGCTGACGCTCTTCTTCACCGACCGTGAGGTGTGGGACGAGGACGACGCGAAGACCAGCGATCGCGAACGCTTCGCCAAGTTCCATCGCGCGATGCTGCGGCGCGGTGTGCTGCTGCCGCCGTCGCAGTTCGAATGCCTGTTCCTGTCGCTCGCGCACGACGAACAGACCGTCGACGACGTTGTCGGGGCGGCAGCCGCGTCGCTGGAGGAGATCGGATGAACGAGATCTACCGCTACCTGACGCTCGCGGTCTCGCCGGAGTGGCGCCGCCTCGACGAGCGTGAGCGCGCAGCACAGAAGACCGAATTCGCCGCTGCCGCGTCGCACGCCGCCGCACGCGTGCACTCGTACTCGCTCGTCGGCACGCGCGCCGACGCCGATCTGTTGCTGTGGTGCGTCGGCGATGACCTCGACGCGCTGCGTGAGCTCGAGCAGCGGCTCGCGTCGACCGCGCTCTGGTCGTACAGCAGTCGTCCGTATGCGTATCTCGCGGCGCGGCGCCGCTCGCAATATCTCGCGGGCCACGAGCACGCCGGCAGCGAGCATGCGCGCGGGACCGGCGGTCCGGTGGGCGATCAGCCGTACCTCGTCGTCTATCCGATGACGAAGAAGCGCGCGTGGTACGCGTTGTCGTCCCAAGAACGCACGCGGATCATGGGCGCGCACTTCGCCGTCGGCCACACGTATCCCGACATCCGTATCCATACCGGATACAGCTTCGGCATCGACGACCAGGAGTTCGTCGTCGCGTTCGAGGTGCCTGACGTGCGCCGCTTCCTGGCGCTCGTCGCCGATCTGCGCGAGACGGAGTCGTCGGCGTACACCGAGCGCGAGACGCCGATCTTCGTCGGCGCGGCAATGGCGCTCGAGCGAGCGCTCGATGCGATCGACGGCGCGACCGTGCGCGAGGCGGTCTCTTGACCGCACCGCTCCTCGTCCGCGCGCTGCGACGGGAGCGCGTCGAGCGCACGCCGGTCTGGTACATGCGGCAGGCGGGACGCTGCCTGGCGGAGTACCGGGAGCTGCGCGAGAAGCACGGCATCCTCGAGATCGCGCGGACCCCGGAGCTGTGCGCGCGCGTGACGTGCATGCCGGTCGACCGTCTCGGCGTCGACGCGGCCGTGCTCTACGCCGACATCATGTTGCCGCTCGACGGGATGGGAGTGCCGTTCCACATCCAGCCGGACCTCGGTCCGATCGTCGAGCGCCCGGTGCGTGAGGCGAAGGACGTCGCCGCGTTGCGCGTCGTGCCGGCCGAGGAGGCGACGCCGTACCTGTTCGACACGATCCGCGCGCTGCGACATGAGCTGCCGCCCGAGATCGCGCTCATCGGCTTCGCCGGCGCCCCGTTCACGCTCGCTTCATATCTCATCGAGGGTCGTCCCTCGCGCGATTACGCGCGCACCAAGGCGCTGCTCCTCGGCGATCCGCCCCTCTGGGAGTGGCTCATGGACACGATCACCGAGGTACTGACGCGCTACCTGCGCGCGCAGATCGCCGCCGGCGCCGATGTCGTCCAGCTCTTCGATTCGTGGGCCGGCACGCTCGCGCCGGAGGACTACGAGCGCTCCGTGCGACCGCACACGCAGCGCATCTTCGCCGCGCTCGGCGCGAGCGTGCCGCGCATCCACTTCGCGACCGGCAATCCGGCGCTCCTGCCCCTCGTCGGCTCGGTCGAATGCGAGGCGGTGAGCGTCGACTGGCGTCTCCCACTCGACGAGGCCTGGCAGCGCATCGGCGATCGCGCGATCCAGGGCAACCTCGATCCGGCGGTGTGTCTCGCGCCATGGGAGGTCGTGCGGTCGCGCGCCGACGATGTGTTGCGACGCGCGGGCGGTCGCGCCGGACACGTCTTCAACCTGGGGCACGGTGTGCTACCCGCCACGGACGCCGATACGCTCGCGCGACTCTCGTCGTACGTGCGCGAGCAGACCGCGGCGGTGGCGGCATGACGACGGGAGTGCTTCTCATGACCTACGGCGCGCCGCGCGACGACGCGGACGTCCCGCGCTATCTCGCCGCCGTGCGCGGCGGTCGTGAGCCCGCGCCGCACCTCGTCACCGAGATGCGTCGCCGCTACGCGCTCATCGGGGGTTCGCCGCTGGTGCGCATCACGCACGCGCAGGCCGTCGCCCTCGAGGCAGACCTTGGCGGCGGTCATGTCGTCGCCGCCGGCATGCGCTACTCGAATCCGGCGATCGACTCCGCACTGCGGGAACTGGTCGAGCGCGGCGCGGAGCGGATCGTCGGCATCTGCATGTCGCCGCAGTGGTCGCCGCGCCTGATGGGTGGTTACGCCGATGCGCTCGCTGAGGCCGCCGCGGGCGCCGGCGTTCAGGCCACCCTCGCGCCAGCCTGGCATCGCGAGCCCGCGTTCATCGCCGCGACGGCCGAGCGCGTGCGTGAGGCGCTACGCGACGCCGATGCGACGACCGCGATCATGCTGACCGCGCACAGCCTGCCGAAGCGTGTCTTCGACACGGAGCCCGAGTACATCGCGCAGCTCCGCGAGACCGCGGAGCTCGTCGCGTACGTCGCCGGTCTCGAGAGTGCCCGGTGGCACTGGGCGTACCAGAGCGCGGGGCACACGCAGGAGGAGTGGCTGCGGCCCGATCTCAAGGAGCTGTTTCCGATGCTCGCGGCGCAGGGCGTGCGCGAGGTCCTGGTGGTTCCGGTGCAGTTCCTCGCCGATCACCTCGAGGTGCTCTACGACCTCGACATCGCCGCCGCGGAGGAGGCGCGCGCCGCGGGCCTGCGCTACCGCCGCGTCGCGATGCCGAACACGCAGCCGGCCTTCATCCGCGCGCTGGCTCGCGTCGCGCGATCGGCCGGCTCGCCGCGTGTGTCTGCCAGCTCACTAGACTGACGCGCACGCATCATCCGACCCCGCCCAGCGTTTCAGGAGCATCGCGGCCAAGACCTTGGGCCGCCTGAAAAGGGGAAGGGATCCGAAATGAAACGTTTTGCTCATACGGCCGCTCTCGTGACCGTTGCGCTGCTCGTCGCCGGCGTCGGTCTGGACCGTGCCGCGGGGACGGCTGCGGCAGGCCAGACGAGCGCCGTCATCGTCGTCCTCCACGACGGCGTCGACCCCCAGCAGACGGCGGATGAGCACCGTGCTCGCCATGGCGCGGCGGTCTCGCATGTGTATCGCGCCGCGCTACGCGGCTATGCCGCCCACATTCCGGCCAACGCATTGGCGGCGGTGGCGAGCGATCCGCGCGTCGCGTTCATCTCCGAAGACCGTGAGGTCTGGGCCTCTGACACAGTTCCCACCGGTGTCGACCGAATCGACGCCGATCTCAGCTCGAAGTTCGCGCAGAACAACAGCGGTCCAGCCGTCGCGGTCATCGACACCGGAAGCGGTCCGCACAGCGAGCTGAACATCGCGGGCGGCGTGAATTGCTCGAGTGGCAGGAGCTTCAATGACGGCAATGGGCACGGGACGCACGTCGCTGGCACGATCGCGGCGAAGCTGAACGGAGCCGGTGTCGTTGGCGTGCTACCCGGCGCGCCCATCTACTCGGTCCGCGTGCTCAATAGCAAGGGCTCGGGCTCATTTGCGGCGGTCATCTGCGGCATCGACTGGGTCACCGCGAACGCCGCGGCCAGGGGCATCAGGGTCGCGAACATGAGCCTCGGCGGAGCGGGCTCGGACGACGGCAACTGCGGCAGGACGAACGGCGATGCCCTGCATCTGGCGATCTGCAACTCGGTCGGCAGCGGCGTCACCTACGTGGTCGCGGCTGGCAACAGCGGCGCGGATTTCCAGAGCTTCGTGCCCGCCGCCTATGACGAGGTTTTGACGGTTACGGCGATGTCCGACAGCGACGGTAAGCCCGGCGCCCTGGGCGGCGCGCCCACCTGCCGCATCGGCGAGACCGACGATGCGCCCGCGACCTTCTCCAACTTCGCGACGACGGCCGCCGATCGCGCGCACACCATCGCCGCGCCCGGCGTCTGCATTCTGTCGACGTGGAAGGGTGGCGGCTACAACACGATCTCCGGTACCAGCATGGCCTCGCCGCACGCCGCCGGGACGGCGGCCCTCTGCATCGCGGGACCGTGCGCCGCGCTCACGCCGGCGCAGGTCATCGCGAAGCTGCGCGCCGACGCCGCAGCGCGGCCGGTGTCCTATGGCTTCTCTGGTGACGCGAACTCCGGAGGGACGACGTACTACGGGCATCTGATCTACGCCGGCGGGTACTAGCCGGCATCGGTGCTGACACGAGGACCCCGGCTGTCACAGCCGGGGTCCTTCGAGGTCCTACGTCAGCCGCTGTCCGATACCGATGATCAGCGCCGCGCCGCAGAGGTGGAACCCGCGGTCACATCGCTCTTTTGCGCCTTGAATGCGGCCAAGACCTCATCCTTCTCGCGCTGGGGCACCTTGAAGTGATCGAGGGCAAGGCCGAGTTCGCCGAGGATCACCTCATCGAACACCTCCGGCGGGATATGAAGGCTGAAGTGCGCCTCGCGCAATGGCTGACCGGTGTACTCGAACGGTCCTCCCGCCACGGACGCGGACCACAGCGTTCTCAGGAACTTGAGGCCCGGCAGGCGCTGGTGGTACGTCGACGTATGCCACTCCTTCAGTTCGGGGTTCGCATTGACGATCTTCGGGTTCCTCAGTAGTTGGTCGCTGAAACGGTCCACGACCCCGGCGATCGCGTAGATGCCGCCAAGGCGCTCGTACAGACTCTTTTCAGGCACTCCCCGTCCCCTTTCGTCGCTCGTTTGTGGTCGCGCGAGTGTTCGCGTGGAGCGCGCGCGCGGCCACATTCATCTGGACTCCGCCGATGGATGGGGACGGACGAGCGAGCGAGCGACGGTTAAGGGCTGTCGTCGATCAGACCGAGCGCGTGCGCGCGGGCGACGGCCTCGATCTCCGAATGCACGTCAAGTTTCTCGATCACGCCGCGGACGTAGCCGCGGACGGTCGAGTACCCGATGCCGATACGTTCGGCGATCTGACGGTTGGTGAGCCCTGACGCGAGGAGCCCCAGGATCTCGCGCTCGCGGCCGGTCAGCCGGCCGAGAAGCAGCGCGCGTTGCTCGCGTACCCGTTCCTGCTCACGCCGGCGCTCGGCGAGTCCGATCACGTTCGCGACCGCCTGAAGGAACTGGAGATGGTCGGCGGTGAATCGCCGATGCCGCACGGTGTATGCACCCAGCACACCGAAGTGCGAGCCGTTGCGCCTGATCAGAACACTGAGGCCGCTCTTCACGCCGTGCTCGCGCAGCAGCGCCGGCGGGTGGAAACGCGTCTCTTTCGCGAGGTCACGGATCACCACCGGGTGGTTCGTCTCGATCGCGTAGCCGGCGTGCGATTCGCGGCCGGCGCCGAGGGTCGCGCGACCGACAAGGCCGGGCCGCCATCCAACGCCGGCACGGAGCAGGAGTGCCGCGCCGCCCGGCAGCAGCTCGAGGATCGCGGCGAATTCGACGCCGAGGTTATCCGCGACCAGGCGCGCTGCATCGGCGAACAGCGCAACGTCGGCAGCTCCGGCCAGCGCGCTGTCCCCGAGCGCGGCCACCGCAGCTTGCTGTCGCGTTCGCGTGCGCAGCTCTCGTCGAACGAGGCGCGCGCGTCCGGTAGACCCGCGCCTGACTGACCGGGAGCCATCCATTGCTAGACCCTTTACGAACGCCGGGCGACTTCAGTTGTGTCCGGCTACTTCGGCTGCCCGATTGCGATCATGTTGCCTTCGCTGTCCTTGAACCACGCTCCTTTGAAATCGGGTCGTTCGGCGATGCTGTTGACGGTCTTCAGCGTGGGCATGTCGTATTCCTCGAAGACCACGCCTTTCGCCTTCAGCTGTTTGACGACCGCCGCGACGTCATCGACGAGGAACGACATCTGCGTGTGGCCGACGGGTTTGACACTCATCGTCGAGATGACGAACGCGGTGCCCTTGCCGCATTCGAAGATGTCCCCGTCGGGTTTCGTCGGAGTCAGCCCGAGCTTGTCCTTATAGAAGGCTCGCGCCCGGGCGAAGTCCGTGACGGGCAGAGTGGCGTAAACGGGGTATTGCTTGAGCATCGCCCTACCTCCTTGTCGATGCGAGACACACTACGCGCGGGCGTAGCGCGCGGCCGAAGGGGCTCGAAGCTGCGGTCTTGGTTACCGGCTTATGGACGGCCGGGCAGCGCTGTCGGCGGGCCGCCACGTCCGGGAACGTTGGACGGCCGACCGGGCGTCGCGCTCGGAGCGGGCGACGCGGGCCGACCCGGGACGGTCTCGGTCTTTCCATGCACGGTCTGCTGCACCTCGATCGCACGCTGGATGCCGAACTGCGCGTCGGCGGGCAGTCGTGCCGCGAGCGCCTGCAGCGCCGCGATGTGATCCGCGCTCGCTGCTGCCGTTCGCGCGATGGCCGCGGCGCGCGCCGCCGTGCGCGGCTGCGCGAGCACGGTCGCGAGTTCCGCACTCACGCGCTCGGTCGCGGCGATGTATTCGGCGGTCGCGGGCGCCAGGGCACTTGGTCGATGTGCCAGCGCCGTCTCGAGATCGGCCAGACGCCGATCCGATTGCGCCACGCGCGTCGTGAGGCGGGTCGCGTCGTCAAACGAAACGAATGCCTGGATCTCGTCGCCCGCGCGCGTTAGGGCGAAGGCTGGATCGCCCGGCAGGCTCGATGCCGCGGCAGAACCACCGGCCATCGCGATGACGGCTAGGATGAGGGCCCCAGCGAGCACGAGACGCAGCGAAGACTGCGTGAACCGAGCGAATGGCGGGCGGCGCGGTGCCGCGACGACCGGTGCCGCGAGCAGCGAAGCTCGAAGCTGCGCCCGCAGCGTGGGCGGCGCGCTCGGATGGTCGAACCGTGCGAGCTCTTCGGCGAAGCGCATGAGGTCACGATCCTTCATCTCGCTCACCGCACGTCCTCCGACTGAAGTGCTTCTCGCAGCGCGGCAAGAGCGCGCATCTGGATGCCGCGGATCGTGCTCTCCGGCTTGCCCGTAAGCTGCGCGACTTCCTTCGTCGAGCGCTCCTCGAGGAAACGGAAGATCACGATGTCCTGCTGTATCGGCGTGAGGCGCGCGATCGCGACGCGCAGCCGGCGGGCGTCATCCAGCTGCGCCGCGGTCTCCTCGGGGCCGGGCGCGTCGCTGGCGTGAGCGATCGCGTCTTCGAAGCTGGCGCGCGGACGCTGCTCGCGCAGGTGGTCCGCGACGACATGGCGTGCGATCCCGTACAGGAAAGCGAGGAACGGGCGGCGCGGCGCATACTTCGGCATCGCGACGAGCGCGCGGTGGAAGACCTCGCTGGTCACGTCTTCAGCCTCCGCATCGGTCCGCAGGCGGTAGAAGGCATACCGATAGACGGCGTCCAGGTGCCGGTCGTAGAGCGCGGCGAACGCACGGCGGTCTCCGCCGGCGGCACGTCGCGCGAGATCCGCCTCTTCTTCATCCGGTGGCCTATCGCCGGAAGGCGTGCTTTCGTTGACTTCGTCCGCTCCTGAGGGCCCTTGGAAAAGAGCCTGTTTCAAGCCCTGAACGGCGCTCGAGCCAGGGTATTAGGCCCCCGAGGGGTACGAAGGTCCTACCCGTCGCATTCAACGCCCAGAGCCTCCGCGGCGATAAGCGAGCAGACAAGGCCGTGAAAGGACGGGACAAATGATCAGCAAGCTTTTGTCATTACTTGGCACCGCGAAGGGTGCCGCAGCTGCGACTGTTATCGCGGCCGCGGGCCTGACCACGGGTGTCGTCGCGACGAATCAGGACGCGCAAAGCGCCGTCACGAACGTCGTCGAGACAGTCACCAACTCCGCGAAGTCCACGAACCAGCCCGCGGTCGTTGCCTCTCGCAACGACGCCGACAAGAAGCTCCGCGACGCGTTCCAGGTCGATCAGCAGAAGCTTGAGAAGCTCCGCAGCACGCAGGTCGCCCCCGCCGACCGCAGCAAGCTCGGCGACACGCTCAAGACCGCCGACGACGCGCTCCGCGCGCGTCTCACCAAGGCGCTCGATGACGTGTCCGTCTTGACCCTTGGCCGCAATGGTCTTGACCCGAGCGCATCGCCAGGCAAGCCCAGCGCGTCACCCGACGTGAAGGTCGCCTTCACGACTGAGAAGCAGACGAAGGTCGACGACATCGTGAAGAACGCGATTGCTGATATGGACAAGATCGCTGCTGACGCCGAGAAGGCTGTCGCGGCGTTCCCGACATTCACCCCTGGCAAGCCGGCCGATCTGCCCGGTGGCAAGCCGGCCGATCTGCCTGGCGGCGCCCCGCAGACTCAGCCCACGCCGCCGACCGGCCGCCCGTAACTAGCTAGCAGCGACCCAGTTCTCGACGCATCCCCGGCGCTTCGGCGCCGGGGATGCCTTTGTTTAGCGCACGTTCGGCTCGAACTCCGCGAGCCGCTGGCCGCGCTCGACCTGCTGACCGACCGACGCGAGCACCTTCTTCACCACGCCGTCCGCCGGCGCCTCGACCCGCAGCTCCATCTTCATGGCCTCGACGACGAACAACAGATCGCCGCGGCGCACCTTCTGGTCCGCCTTCGTCTGCATGGCGATGACGACGCCGGGCATCGGCGCCGCGACCTCCGAGCCGATCGTGAGCTCCACGTTCCGCGGACGGATCGAGGTGTCGAGCTCGTACGTCTCGCCCTGTAGCGCGACCCAGCACATCGTGCCCTCGCGCGCCGCGGCGGCGGGGTACGCGTCGATCGTCCATTCGTGCGGTTCGGCCATTGAATGCACCGCGACATGCCCGTTGAGCTCGTAGGGCCCGCGTCCGGTGAGGCGCACCGCGCGCTCGACATCGCCTTCGCGCAGCGTCACTGTCGACGCGTAGCCCTCGCCGAGCCGCCAGGGCCCGAGCGAGGTCCACGGATCGCGCGGGTCGCGCGCGCCCGCGATGACCGTCGCCGCGGCGAGGACGTAGGCCTCGTCGGGCGCGGCGGGACGCTCCGGCACGAGCTCCTCGAACGAGCGCTTCACGAACTCGGTGTCGGACTTCGCCTTCTGGATGCCGTCGTGCGCCGTGAGCGCGCGCAGGAAGCGGAGGTTGGTGCGCACGCCGAGCACCTCCATCTGCGCGAGCGCCTCGCACAGCTTCGCAAGGGCGAGCTTGCGGTGCGGCCCGTGCGCGATGAGCTTCGCGATCAGCGGGTCGTAGTGCCGCGTGACGGTGGAGCCCTCTTCGTACCCGGCGTCGACACGGATTCCCTCGGGCCAGCGGATGTGCGCGATGCGGCCCGTCGCGGGAAGGAACCCGCCCTCGACGTCCTCGGCGTACAGGCGCACCTCGATCGCATGGCCGCGCGGCGCGGGCTCGCCCAGCGAGAGCCGCTCGCCCAGCGCGACGCGCAGCTGCTGTTCCACCAGATCGATGTCCCACACCAGCTCGGTCACCGGATGCTCGACCTGCAGGCGCGCGTTCACCTCGAGGAACGCGAAGCGGCCCTTCGCGTCGACGATGAACTCGGCGGTGCCGGCGTTCGTGTACTTCGCCTCTCGCGCGATCGCGATCGCGGCCTCGGCGATCGCCTTGCGCTGCGCGTCCTCGAGCGACGGCGCGGGCGTCTCCTCGAGGATCTTCTGGTGCCGGCGCTGGGTCGAGCAGTCGCGCTCGCCGAGGGCGAAGATCTGGCCGTGCGTGTCGGCGAGGAGCTGCACCTCGACGTGCCGCGGCCGCTCAACGAGCTTCTCGAGCATGAGGCGTTCGTCGCCGAACGACGCGGACGCGATGCGCCTCGACTTCGCGAGCGCGTCCTGTAACGCGGACGGCTCGCGCACGCGCTGCATCCCAATGCCGCCGCCGCCCGCGACCGGCTTGACCATCACCGGGTAGCCGATCTGCTTCGCGGCCAGGGCGAACGCCTCGTCGCGCTGGTCCTCCTCCGTGTAACCCGGAAGCACGGGCACGTGCGCGCGCTGCGCGACCGCCTTCGCCTTCACCTTGTTGCCGAGCGACGCGAGCACCTCGGCGCTCGGGCCGACAAAACGCATCCCCGCGGCGACGACCGCCTTCGCGAACGCAGGCGATTCGGCGAGGAAGCCGTATCCCGGATGCACGAGTTCCGCCTCGGCCTCGCGCGCCGCGGCGATCACGCGCTCGATATCGAGATAGGACTCCGCCGCGGGAGGGGGACCGATCCGCAGCGCGGCGTCCGCCTCGCCTACGAATGGCTCGTTCGCGTCGGCGTCGGAGTACACGGCGACGGTCCGCAGGTTCATGCGCCGCGCCGTGCGGAAGATGCGGCGCGCGATCTCCCCGCGGTTCGCGACGAGGAGCGTCGTCACCACTTCGGCTTGCGGCGCTCGAGGAACGACCGCATTCCCTCCTGGCCTTCGTCGCTCACGCGGATGCCGGCGATGCGCTCGACGGTGTTCTCGCGCACGTCGGCGACCGGACGGCCCGCGACCTCGCGCACCAGGCGCTTCGCCGCGTTCACCGCATGCGGTCCGCCCGCGATGATCGCGTCGAGATAGAAGTCGACCTTCCCATCGAGCTTCGCGGGCTCCTCGACCGCCTCGACCAGCCCGACCTCGCATGCGCGCCGCGAATCGAAGCGGATGCCGGTCGTGAAGAGCGCGGTCGCGTGCGCGAAGCCGATCTTGCGCACGACGTACGGCGAGACGACCGCGGGCAGGATGCCGAGACGCACCTCGGTGAAGGCAAACACCGCCTCGGTCGAGGCGACCGCGATGTCCGCGACGGCGACGAGCCCGCAGCCGCCGCCGATCGCCGCGCCCTGGACACGCGCGAGCAGCGGCATCGGCAGCTCGTCGAGCGCGCGGAACATCTGCGCGAGCGCGCGCGAGTCGGCGACGTTCTCCGCCAGGCTGAAATCGGCCATGCCGCGCATCCAGTTGAGGTCGGCGCCAGCGCAGAACGCGTCGCCCTCGCTGCGGAGGACGACCGCCCGCGAGGCGGGATCGACGCGGCCGAGGAGCGCGCTCAGCTGCGCGATGAGATCCGCGTCGAACGCGTTGCGCACGTCGGGGCGCGCGAGGGTGATCCAGGTGATCCCACGGTGGTCGACCTCGAGCCGGACAACGTCGGTCACGGTCCGGACGATAGCGAGGACGGGCGCGGCGCGAGTTCTAGCGGGCGGGCGCGGGGCGCTTGGACTGGGCCGGCGCGTACGGCGAGCGCCGGTTCTCTTCGAGCTGCACGTGCGTGTACCCGTGGACGCTCACTTCATGCTGCGAGCGGAGCGCGCTCGCAGCGAGTAGTGCGGGCATCGATGTCTGATCAGCGACCGTGAAGCACTCGTCGCAACCACCGAATCGGCAAGGAAAGCCGCCTGACCTCATGGAGGTTTGACCTTTCCGGCCGCTCTCTCGGCCCGCGGGACCTGTGCAGTCTAGCAGCGCGACCCCGAGCCGATGTTGCGGCTCGGGGTCGCTGTTTCAAAGCCCGCGGCTATGGCTGCAGATCGAAGACGGTGAAGCCGCTGACCTCTTTGTTGAAGTTGATGATGTCTTGGACATTCAGACGGATTCCCTCCGTCGCGCCGGACGGGATGTGGTCCCCCAGCGTGCAGGTGATCGTGAGGAGACCATCGGCCTCGAGCCTGCTCGCGGTGACGATGTGCACGTTGAGGATCGCGAGTCCACCGAAGAGATTCGGTGGGAGCCCCTGCGCGGCTGCGCTTCCGAACGAATGGAAGCCCGCGAGGCCGGTCGCGGTCCATCTTCCAGTGGCGAAGACCACTCCCGCGGCCGTCTTATGCGTGAACGTGCCACCGCCGGTGGCTGTCTTCGGTCCGATGCTGAGAGTGCCGGAGCCGGCGATCGCCAGCGTGTCCCCGTTCGGCGCCATGGCGACGTCGGGGCAGGCGTTCAGAGCCAGGCCGCAGAGCGGCGGCGCACCAACGACGTAGGCATAGGTTGCAGAGCCGCTGTCCGCTGCGGCGTAGCCCGGGAAAAGAGACGCGAGCGCGAGTGCCAGAACGAGAGACTTTAGGCCTCGAATCAAGGCCAGGTGCGCACTTCGGTATCCGGGCGGAAGACGGACCAGATGAACCAATAGGTGAACTCGTGATCGAGCATCGCGAGACGTCTGCCCTTGAGCACGCCCGCTGTCGCGAGCCCGGTGACCGACCAGGTGCTACCGGTCTGCTCATCGATGAACGCGCGGCCGCTCGCGCGGAACGAGAGTGCACGGCCGTCCACGACTGCGTCGTAGATGATCGCCTGGCCCACGTCAGCGCCCTCGCTGGTGAGCGACGTGTCCAGTGGTGATGCGACACCGCTGAGGTAGAGCAGCACGAGTCGGTGGCCGGCGATCGCGTCGCTCTTCGCGACCGCGCCCGTCAGACCATCCGTGACGTACGCGACGGGCGGATCGGCGAAGGTCGCGACGGCGACCCGTGCCTTCGGCGGAAGCCGCGAGTCGACGGGACGGTCGCCCCAGAACGCGGTGATCGGCGACTGATCCGCGCGGTCGTAGCCGACGTATGGATTGCTCCCGTAGCGTCGCCGGCCGCTGCCTTTCCGCTCCATCTCCTCGTCGGCCCCCGCTCGCGACAACACTTCACCCGATGGATACGCGGCCCGGAATTCCTCGAAGCTGAGCACGGCCGATCGGACGCGCCCCAGGCGCTTGGCGGTCAGCTCGCCGACGATCGCCTCGCCCGTGGCCTGTTGCCACCACGACTCGGTCTGACGGTCCCACATGACGAGATCCGAGTAGCGGAGGTTGCCCGTCGTGCCGAACGTCAGCTCGCGACCGTCGACGCGTCGATCGAAGACGAGCGACGTATTGCACAGCGGGCAGAACGTCACCACGATCGGACGCGCCGCGATCGTGTCGTTCACGATCTCGTGCCAGATCAGGATCTGCAGCGGATACGCGCGCGCGGTCTCGCCCTCGCTGACCGCGATGACGGGCTCCTGCGGCTTGAGCCACGCCTCCGCCTGTGCCGCGGGAATGAAGGCGGGCCGATCGAGAGGCGGTATTCCGTCGCGCGACGGTCCGCCTGAGCCGATCTCCGAGAGCGGCACGCAGTGGCGGCTGAAATCGGTCTTCCAACCGCCTCGGCTCACGCGCAGCTCGTCGCTCGACGTGGCTGGGGATCCAATCGCCGAGTCGCAGCGGATCTCCTGCCAGGATCCGCGCGACACCGGAGTGCCTTGCGCGGAGCACGCAGCTGCCACCGCCATGGCAAGGGACAGGGCGCGAATCACGCGCACACCTATAGTCTCCACGCGGTCACAGCGCCAAGGTGTGCGGTGCGTCACATCGGCTTTGACGGCCGAGGCCGCGGCGGGACAATCAAGAGGTCATGACGCTGAGCGGATGCGAACACACGTCAGAGAAGGTCGCCGCCCCGCGCGCGCAGGCGTGCGAAGGATGCGGAAGCGACTTCAATCTGCGGCTCTGCACCGAATGTGGCTACGTCGGCTGCTGCGAGTCTCAGCAGGCGCATGACCGCAGCCACGCCCTCGGGGCCAAGCACCCAGTGATCAAGTCACTGCCGCTCTCGAAGAGCTCGTTCACCTGGTGCTACTCGTGCGAGCGGTACGTGTGATTGCGTCGACCGCGTCGGTTTACTGTGACCGAGTGCACATGAACAAGCTCTGGTTCCTCCGCCACCTCGATTTGTTCGACGGCATGAGCGAAACGGAGATGGTGCGGCTCGGCGCGATGCTGCAGATGCGCACCTGTCGGACCGGACAGGACGTCGTGGTCCGGCCGTCCGGCGATCGGGTCTACCTGCTCAAGCACGGGCGCGTGCGCGTCACGAACGGAGACGTGAACGTGGCGGTGCTCGGCCCCGGGCAGCTATTTGGGACGTCCTCGCTATTCGGCGCGGCGGCGCGGATGCAGCGCGTCGTCGCCCTCGATGACGTCGTGATCTGCGAGGCGCCCGCGATGCAGTTCCTCGGCGCGATGGCGCTCAACCCGCGGCTCGCCGCGAAGGTCGCCACGATCCTGGCGCGTCAGCTCTTCGAGCTCGAGCAGGCCGTAGAGCGCTCGGCGACCGAGCCGATCGAGGCCCGCCTCGCGGATCTCCTGTTACGTCTCGCGGATCGTGAGAAGACGCCGCCGCGCGTGCGCGGCCTGGCCCAGGCCGACATCGCCCGAATGATCGGCGCGTCGCGCGAGACCGTGTCGCGCCTTCTCGCCAGCTGGGAGCGCAGTGGTGCGGTGCGAAGCGGACAGCGCGTCGTCGAGCTTCTCGATGAGCAGGCGCTCCGCGATCGCGCCCGGTCTCACTAGACCTCCGCGGTGCCAACGCTGCGGCTCGTACGCCCCGAGGACATGAACGCGGACGAGCGTGCCGCGCTCGAGCGCCTCGCGAAACGCCGCGGCACGACGATCGACGAGCTGAGCGCGATCTGGAAGGCGCAGGCGCACTGGCCCGCGCTCGTCGAGGCCAATCTGAACGAGTCCATGCAAGCGTTCATGCAGATCGCCCGGCTTCCGATGCTGACGAAGCAGGCGATGCACGTCGCGGTCTCGATGTCCAACGCGTGCGACTTCTGACTGAGCAGTCATGTGGTCGCCGTGCTGCGACTCGGACTCGATGAGCGGGGAATCACGGAGATCATGGCCGTCGCCGAGCACATCGTCTCGGTCATCGCCGCGGGGGAGGGGCTGCGCCTTCGCCCCGATGTTCCAGCGCCGCCGACCGGTGCGGCGACGGAGCTCGTCGATCTCGGGGTGCCGGCTCCTGACGAAGCGAGGAGCACACTCGGCGAGATCGCGACCTCGGCGAAGGCCGCGCTCGGGATCGACCACGTGCCGTCGTTCTGGCGCGCGCTGTCGCGTCGCCCGCGCCTCCTCGATGCGATCTGGGCGAAGCACCGGCTCGTCCTCGGTGCGGGGCAGCTCGACGCGGAGGCGAAGCTCGCCGTCGCGTTGTCGGTGGCGATGAACAAACGCAGCCCGTACTGGACGTCGTACCTCGCGCAGCAGGGGCGCTGCGCCGGCGTCTTCGACGACGACGTCATCCTCGAGATCGCCGGCGCCACGCTCCACTACGCCTCCTTCAATACGATCTCGCACGGCATGATGCTCGACGCGCCGCACCATGACCTCACGGCCGCGGAGTGGCAGCCGAAGCCCGAGTAGGCGCCGCGGGACCGCGCCCGCTATCGCACGACGAAGTCGTTCGGCGCGACGATCGGGCTGGGGCAATTCACGACGAAGCCCTGCCCCTTCGTGTCGGGCGTGCCGTGGTGGAGCACGATGTCGCCCGCCGTGGCCTTGGCGTCGAGCTCAGCCTGCGTGCGCAGCAAGATGGCCTTGCTCGGATCCTTCCAGACCGCGGTCCAGTGATCCCACATCGGGCTCCAGGTGGCCTCACCGGCCTTCGCCTGGAAGATCGCCGGCTGGAAGCCCATCGCGCCCGGACCCTCGAGACCGTTGCCGAAGACCGTGATCTTGCTGGTGGCGCCGGCGTCGATCAGTCCGGCCGATGCGGGCGACCCGACGATGTTCATCATCGGGGCCATCGGGACGGCGGACGTGTCCGTGACGATGTAGCGGCTCTCCGGGAAGCACTGGTGCAGCTTGAACGTGACCTCCAGCTTCTCGGTGTCGGGCCTCGCGAGCAGCGGGCCGCCCTCGAGTGGCTTCTCGACCTTCGTGTCGACCGGGAGCTCGCCGCCAGCCCATTTCACGATCGGGTAATTCACGACGATCTTGGTCGCCTCGATCGTGGCGCGTCCCGCGGTGGCCGCGGCGCGCACCTTCTCCGCGCTGTCGAGCAGCTCCTTCGCGCCCGCGAACTTCACGTTGTTGACCACGAATAGGGAGACGAAGTCCGGCGCTCCCGGCGCTGTGCTCAGCACTGGCAGCTGCCCCGCCGCGCTGTCGGCGAACAGGTAGATCTGTCCGGCTGCCGCCGGCTTCGCGGCGAACGCGCCGTTGAGCAGCGGCACGTAGACGAGCCCTTCCTTTTTCGCGAACTGCGGCTCACTCGCGTCGGTGCGAACGAAGTACGCCTTCTGCCCACCGACGAACGCCGCGTGGAGCTTCATCTTCACGCTTCCGCCGTTCCACTTGAAGGGACCCTTCAGCTCGAAGTCGATGACATCGCCCACGAGCTTCGTCGCCGCGGCCTTCGCTGTCGCCACGGGCGACGTCACCGCGCCCTTGTTGCTGGATCCACCACCGCACACGGCCGTGACCGCGGTCGCTGCCGTTGCGATGATCAACTCGCGCCGGGTGAGCGTTGCGACGGGCATGAGTGCACCTCCGTTTTGTGCTGGTCCTGCCCTGGGAACGCTGCAGGCCGGGATTGGCTTCCGTTGTATGTGTGGGACCGCACAGCTCGGCCCACGAACGCTGTGCGGTCGATCACACACACCTGCGGCTGCCAACGGGACCGGCAGCCGCGGGCGCACCGAACGCCGCGCCGAAGAGCACGCACGCGTGCGCGTACTAGTCGGCTAGCGTTCCATGCCGCGCCGAGCCGCGAGCGCGATCACGCGCTCCGCACCTTCGACCATGGCGCGATCGACGAATTGTCCGTTGGTAAGCACGACAGCACCCCGTTCGCTTGCGGTGGCGTCACGGAGTGCGTCCAGCAGCTCGCGCGCCGCGATGGCCTCCGTCTCGGTCGGCGTGAAGCATTCGGCGATGACAGAGAGCTGTCGTGGGTGGATCGCGGCACGACCAATGAATCCCAGTGCCCGGCCCCGGCGACACGACGCGGCCAGGCCATCGAGGTCTTCGACTTGCGCGTACACGGACATCGCCGGCGCCGGCAGGTCCGCGGCACGGGCAGCGACGACGATGCGGCTCCGGGCCCAGAGAAGCCCGTCCTCGCCAGTCACGCCCAGGTCGCTGCGCAGGTCGGCTTCCCCTAGGGCGATGGTCGCGACACACGGATCGGCGCTGGCGATCTCGAACGCCGCCTCGACACCGCGGGCGGTCTCGATCAGGCAGTGGAGCGGCAGTGTTCGCGACCCGAGCGCCGTTCGCACCGCGCGGACGTCCTCGGCGCTCTCGACCTTCGGTAGGCGGACGCCGGCGAGGCTCGGCGCGTCACGCAGCAACGCGAGGTCGGCCGCTCCCCACGACGAGCGGATGTCGTTGATCCGCACGACGACTGGCTTCGCGGTCGTCTGAGCGAGCAGCGTGTGTGCGTTCTCGCGCGCCGCGTCTTTGTGGCCGGGGGCGACCGCGTCCTCGAGGTCGACGATGACCACGTCGGTCTCGCTGGCGATGGCCTTCCCGAAGCGTTCGGGCCGATCGCCCGGGACGTAGAGCCATGTGAGTGGCGGCGCGACCACCGGGCTCACGCCACACCGCGCGCGCGCAGGTCGGCGAGCGCGACCGCGTCGACGCCGAGCTCCGCGAGGACCGCTGCGGTGTCGTGGCCCTGTGGCCGACCCGACCAGCGGATACGACCGGGCGTCTCGCTCATGCGGAAGAGCTGGTTCTGCATCTTGATGCGGCCAAGCTCCTCGTCGTCCACCGACGTGACGGTCCCGAGCGCCGCGTACTGGGGGTCAACAAAGATGTCGCGCACGTCGTAGATCGGAGCGATCGCGGCCTGCGCCTCTTCGAACGCCGTGCTCACCGCGTCCGCGCTGCGCTTCGCGATCCAGCCGCCAACGACTTCATCCAGCTCGTCGGCGTGCTCGGCGCGCGCGCGACCGGTCGCGAACCACGGGCGATCGATGAGGTCGGCGCGACCGACCAGGCGGAGCACCCGCTCGGCGACGCTCTGCGAGCTCGTGGAGACCGCAAGCCAGCGTCCGTCCGCGGTGCGATAGGTATTGCGCGGCGCGTTGTTCACCGAGCGGTTGCCGGTGCGCGGTTGCACGTCGCCGAGCTGGTCGTACGCGGTGATCTGCGGACCGAGCAGCCAGAGCAGCGGCTCGATCAGCGCGAGGTCGACGACCTGGCCGCGTCCGCTGACGGTCCGAGCGTGGAGCGCGGCCATGACCCCGTACGCGATCGCGAGGGCCGCGACGCCGTCCGCGAGGCCGAACGGCGGAAGCGTCGGTGGACCATCGGGCGCGCCCGTCAGCGCGGCGAAGCCGCTCATCGCCTCGGCGATGGTGCCAAAGCCGGCGCGTCGCGCATACGGCCCGGACTGACCGAATCCGGTCACGCGCGCGAGGACGAGCCCGGGATTCTCCGCCGCGAGGCGGTCGTAGCCAAGGTCCCAGCGCTCGAGCGTCCCGGGCCGGAAGTTCTCGATGATGACGTCCGCGCCGCTGGCGACCCGGCGGAACAGCCGCTGGCCGTCGGGCGTCGAGAGATCGAGCGTCGCGAGCCGCTTGTTGCGGCCGATGACCTTCCACCACAGACCGATGCCGTCCTTGCTCGGTCCGTGATGACGCGCCGGATCCGGCAGCCGTGGATGCTCGATCTTGACGATATCAGCGCCGAGATCGCCGAGGAACGTCGCCGCGAGGGGTCCGGCGAACAGCGTCGCGATCTCGACGACGCGCAGTCCTGCCAGCGCATCGCGGGTCGTCTCGGTCATGTCAGCTCCCAGCCGGGTCGAACGCGCAGCGGAACCCGATCGCCGATGAGCGTTCGATCGATGGACCCGCGCGCAGGAACTTCAGCGAGACCTCCGGCGGCTGGGGGCCGCCGTCGGTGTACCAGTCCGACCCCTCGAGATGCAGGTGTGAGCCGCCTTTGAGAATGGTGAAGCGAGTTCGCCCATCGCTGTGCTCGCTCTCGGTCCAGTTCCACACCAGCGGCGTGCCGCGCGCGAACTCGGGATACTCGGCGGCGACCTGCCATTCGAACTCCGTCGGAAGTCGGGCACCGGCCCACTTCGCGTAGGCGCGCGCGTCGTCGAGGCTCACGAAGCGCACGGGTTCGTTCTCTGTGCCGCCCGGCGGTCGCCCGTCGGCCCAATGCGCGAGGAACCGTTCGGGTCGCGCGGGCTGATATCCCGCCGCGGCGACGAAACGTGCGTACTGCGCGTTGGTGATCTCGGTCGTCGAGACGGAGATCGGTCGTATGACGATCGTGTGCCGCTCCGTCTCCATGCGATGGAGGAGCGGCGGCAGCGGCTTCCAGAAGTCCGCGAACGGCGCCGCGTCGTACATACCCGTCTCGCGCAGGCGGTAGCGGACGGTCAGCGGCACCTCGCCAGCGCGGATCGCGAACATACCCTCGAGCGGGCGCGTGGTCAACATCGGCGGCGTTGGCCTGCGGCGTTGCGCGCGCACCGGAAAGTTCGCATCCGCGTTCCAGCTTCGCGCGGCCTGCATCCGCACGAACTCGTGAAAAGACGCGTCGACCGCGGCGCCGGGCATCGCCAGGATCGCGGCGAACGGCCCCTGCATCTCGGGCAGCCCGACGCGGGCGCAGCCGTCACGCACGACGGGCCTGAGCTCTCGACCGCTGGTGAGCTCGAACCATCGCTCGCGGTCTCGAGCGTCGGCGAGGATCGCGTCCGAAGGGCCGAGAGTGTGCTGGTCGCGACTAAAGATCGTCCACAGCCGCGAGCCGCCGAGGTCGAAGCGTGAGCTGAAGACCCTGGGCGCGTCAGTGCCATCCGCATCCGCGAGCGGCGTCCATACGCCGTGCGAAAGATGACGAGCGAAGCGCCGCTCGACGCTCAGCATCGCCGACAGCGTCGCGCGATCACGTGCGCTCCACCCGACCCAGGACCCGAAGACGTTCTCCCACACCAGCATGCCCGCGCCGTTGAGCCATGCGGTCCGCAGCTGCGCGGTCCGGTCGCGGTCCCAGCGACGCGTCTGATGGAGCATGTGCCGCGGCTCGAACCACTTCGCGCGGAGCACACCCGGTGTCGTGCTGTCGGCCTGCCACTGCGCCCACGACATCTCGTGATCGGCGACGCGCGCGAGCGGTATGTTCGATTCGCCCTCGAGCGCGACAGGCCGGCCCGTCGCGTCGAGCTTTGCGCGCACGCCCGGCGGCGCCTCGCGCAGGCTGTCGAGGAAGACGCCGTCGATGCCCGTGTCGACGACGAGCGTTGCGAGCTCTGCCGCGTCGTCGCGTTCTGCGCGCGCTCCTTGCTCCCAGGCGTGGTACTCCATGAACACGCGGACACCGCGGTCGTGGAACGCTCGGACGACAGCCGGCAAGTCCGGCACCAGTTTGTAGAAGTCGAATTGATCGCGCTCGTCGATGCCGACCAGCGGATAGGTGTGCCAGAGCACGACGGCGTCGTAGCCACCGAGGCTCGCATCGGCGTCGAGGAGACGGTCGACGGTGAAGGCGTGCCGGGCGTAGTCGTAGAGCTGCTCGTCCCAGAGCCACAGCAGACCGATCGAGAAGCAGCGCTGCGTCCAGGCGTGGTCGGCGCGTTCGTAACGCGCGCCCGAGTACTGGGTGCGCGCGCGCGCCTCATCGCGCCACCGCTGAAGTGCGCGCCGCCAGTCCGCCCAGTCGCGCGGGTCGTCCGGCGCGGAGATGATCTTCGCGTCGTCGAGCACCGCGAGGTCGGCGCCGTCTCGCGGCACCGCGCGCGGCAGGTCTTTCTCGCGCGGCGAGCGCGGGTCGCCGCTGACGTGACCGGCCGCCAGAGGTAGGGTCACAGTGCGGGCCGGGCGGCGCTGGGCGCGTAGGTCGCCGCCCAGCGCGCGTCGATCGCGGATCGGCGCGGGATCGAGGTGCTAGCGCCCGCGGTCTCGACGCACAGCGATGCCGCGGCGCAGGCGAGCTCGAGCGCCTCGCGCGTCGGTCTCCGTTCCGCGAGCGCGGTGGCGAGGACGCCGGTGAACGTATCGCCCGCCGCGGTCGTGTCGACGGCGGTGACCTTCGGCGTGGCGACGAGATATCTCGCGCCCTCGCGGTCGGCGTACCGCACGCCTTCCGCGCCGAGCGTCATGGCGACGCGGGGCACGAGGCTGAGAAGCCCGCTGAGCAACACGTCGGCGCCGGCGCCGGCGGCCGCAAGGACGCGCGCCTCCGTCTCGTTGACCACCAGGAGGTCGATCGCGGCCAGCAGCTCGCGGGACAGCGGTCGCGCCGGCGCGGCATTGAGGACGCGCAGGCCCTTCGAGCGCGCGGCCGCGGCGGCGATGATCTGGGTCGGGATCTCGAGCTGGAACAAGAGCGCGTCCGCCTCGTCGACGATCGCGAGGTCGGTGGCGGAGAGCGTCGTCAGCGTGCCGTTGGCTCCCGAGACGACGACGATGCTGTTCTCGCCGGCGTCGTCCACGAAGATGAGGGCCGTTCCCGACGGACCCGCGACCGTTCGCAGTCCGCTCAGCTCCACGCCCGCGTCGCGCAGCGTCCCTCGGATCTCGCTGCCGTAGGCGTCGTCGCCGACCGCGCCGACGATCGCGGTGCGCGCGCCCGCGCGCGCCGCAGCGATCGCCTGATTCGCGCCCTTCCCGCCGACGATCGTCGCGTACGATCTTGCGAGCACCGTTTCGCCAGGCCGCGGCAGCGCGGCACAACGCGCGACGAGGTCGATGTTGCAGCTGCCGACGACCGCGACGCGTGCCGCCGTCACGAGCGATCCGCGTGCGCGTGCGGCACGGGCGGTCGCACAAGCGCGAGCGTGCGGGCCGCGAGCGCGTCGAAGGCCGCCCCATCGAACCCACGCAGGCTCGACGCGATCCGACCTTCGAGCGGCTGCGTCCAGCGATCCGGCAGCGCCGCGGCGCCAGCGAGCGCGCCGACGATCCCGCCGACCGTGGCGCCATTCGAGTCGGTGTCCCAACCGGCCGAGACCGCGCCGCAGATCGAGCACGAGAAGTCGCCACCGTTCGCGGCGAGCGCGAACGCGACGACCGCGGCGTTGTTGAGCACGTGCACCCAGTGCAGACCGTCGTGTGCGGCGTAGAGCTGGTCGAGCGCCTCTTCGTGCGGCAGGGCGCGCCGCGCGAGGTCCAGCGCGTGACCGATCGACCGCGCGAGGCGCGAGCGCGGGGGCACGACCGAGAGCCCAGCGGTGATCACGGTCTCGATGTCTTTCGCGACGCACGCGGCAGCCGCCATCGCAGCGACGAACAGCGCCCCGTACACGCCGTTGCGGACGTGGCTCAGCCGCGCGTCACGCCATGCGAACTCGGCCGCGGCATGCGGGTCGCCGGGGCATATCCAGCCGTAGAGATCGGTGCGGATCTGCGCGCCGATCCACTCTCGGTACGGATTGCGTGTTGCGGCAGCGTCGACCGGATCGATGCCGTCCAGGAGATTCCGATATACCGCTCGCTCCGCGGTGAACAGGCGCAGACCCGGGAGCTCCTTCAGCCACCGCTCGGCGACATCATCGGTCGTGAAGGCGCGCCCCTGTTCCTCGACGATGGCCAGGGCCAGCATCGTGTAGTTGAGGTCGTCATCTTCGGGCATCCCGTGGATGTTCTCGGCGAGGCTCGTCGTGCGACTCGCGCGATTCCACGGATGGCGCGCGGCCACGGCTTCCGGCAGCCCGCGCGCGGTGAACCAATCCGCGAGCGGCCAGCGTCCAGTGGCTTCCAGGATCTCGCGTATGCCCGCGCGACCAACACCTTCTACCGGCTTCCCGAGGAGACAGCCCACCGCGCGACCCAGCCACGCGCCGCGGATGCGGTCCGTCAGTGTGGCGACGGTGACGGGAGGGAGCCGGGGCGGGGGAGACCAGCTGTCGCGGATCGCGTCGAAATCGGTCGGCTCGTCATCGTTCCTTGGCGCCGGCATCGCGTCCAGCTGGTCGATCAGGGCGCGCGCGAGCCTCCGCTGCGTCGGCGTCGCCACCTCTGGAGACGCACCGCGTTCCGGCGTGCCAAGCCGACCGCCAGCGGCTGTCCATCGCGCCGCGACCTGATCAACGGGTTTTCCCTCGACCGCGGACTGGATCAGCTCGTGGCGCAGAACGTCCTCAGGCTGGACCCACGTGACCCGCATGCAGCCCTTCTCTCACGCGCCGCATGGCATCGGACCGCGCGGTGTGTCGACGGTCGTCGAGCGCGAAGATCTCCTCAGCGATGTCGGCCATCGCGAGACCCGGCTCATCGAGATCGATGCGGCTCTCGCGCGCGACGAGCTCGCGCCACTCGGCCGGCACCGCGTCGCGTCCGCCGAGCGCTCCGGTGATCGCACCCGCCATCGTGCCGATCGAATCGGCGTCGCGGCCGTAATTCACCGCCCCTAGCACCGCGTTCTCGTAGCGGCCGCCCGCGATGAGCAGATATCCGATCGCGACCGGTAGCTCTTCGATCGAATGCAGGCGACTTGGCCGTCGCGCGCCAAGACCGGGGTCGCGGAAGTCGGGCCCGACCGAGTCGTACGGCGCGATGGCCTCACGCACCGCTGACGCGGCGTTCCGCCAGTCGTCGATCTTCATCGCGGCCGCGCAGACCGCCTCCAATGCCGCGCGCGTCCCGTCGTGTGCGTGACTTATCGCGACCTCCGCAACTTCGCCCGCGCTCGCACCGGGCGTCATCGCGGCGGCGACGGCCGCGGCGAACACGCCGGCGGCCTCGCGTCCATAGCTCGATTGGTGCGCGCCCGCGATGTCGATCGCCTCCGCGTACGCGCCGTCAGGATCACCGGCGTTCGCGACGCCGACGGGCGCCATGTACATCGCCGCGCCGCAGTTCACCATGTTGCCGACGCCGGCCTCGCGCGGATCGGCATGCGCGTAGTGCAGCTTCGTGACGAGCCACTTCTCCGCGAGGAAGAGCCGCTGCAGCAGCGTGTCCTCGCGCTCCATGTCGGGGAGCCAGCGCACCGTGTTCATAAGGAGTGGCACGAGGACTTCCGCGATGTCGTATGCGCCCAAATGCCGGCGGCGCTGCCGATAGACCTCGACGAGCGCGAGCGTCATGAGCGTGTCGTCGGTGATGCGGCCATCGCCCTTCTGATAACGAGTCGGTCCGCGGCCGGCATCGACGTAGGGCGCGACGATCCCGGTCACGGGACCGCCATAGCGTTTGAGGACCTGGTCATGCGAATAGCCCTCGGTCGCGCTCCCGAGCGCGTCGCCGACCGCCGCGCCGGAAAGACAGCCGATGGCCCTCGATCGAAGTTCGTTCACGCTCAACCTTTCGTGCCGTCGTGCCGGCCGGAGACCGGATCCTTCCGGTCCCCGGCACGGTCACCGGAACGCGTGGACTCTACCTGCCGCCGACCTTTGTCCAGCCGTCGATGAGCTGAGTTCCGACGGTCGCCAGGTCGATCTTGTTCGCGAAGTACTGCTGGAACGCCGGTTGCGCGATCTGACTCTTCCACTGCGCGTAGGCATCCAGCGTCTGGAACGGCGCGAGCTTCAGCGACGGCGCCGACGCGACGTTCACGTCCCAGCTGTTCTTTCCGCCGGTGATCGTCGTGACCGCCTTGCCGGCGGAGGTGCTGACCGGGATGAGCCAGTCGCCGATCGCGACGCTCGCGAGGTTGTTCGCCTGCATGTAGAAGGCGATGAACTGCATCGCCTCCTTGGGGTTCTTGCTCTGCGCCGAGATCGAGAGGGTCTGCGGGTTCGCGCTCTGGGCTTGGGTGTCACCCTTGAGGAGCGGCAGCATCGCCCAATCGAAGCCGGCGGGCGCCTGCTCGACCATCTGCTGTGCGACGTAGTTCCCACCGACGATCATCGCGTACTTTCCCGCGAAGAAGCCGGGGAGGATGTCCGGGCCGCTCTGCCCGAGCGTCGTCGGCGATAGCGACTTGTCGGTGTAGGCGAGGTCGTAGATGCGCTTCAGGACCTGCTGTTCGGCGGCGCCGAACTTGACCACGTTCTTTCCGCCTTCGTTGTAGAAGAAGTTGCCGCTGAAATTCTGCGACATGCTCATGACCGTCGCGGCCGGCGACTTCAGGCCCCAGCCGACGCCGAAGTGATCCGCGGTCGTGAGCTGCTTGGCGACCTGCGCGAACTTGTCCCAGGTCCACGGGCTCGCCGCGGTCGGGAGCGTGACGCTCGCGTCCGTGAGCATCTTCCGGTTCACGAAGACGCTGTAGGTCTGGAGGATCGTCGGCACGCCGGTGATCTTTCCGCCGAAGGTCACGGTGTTCCAGATGCCCTGCGGGATGTCCGCCTTAAGGTCGCCGGGGATGAGCGTCGTGAGATCGGCGAGGAAGCCTTGACCGGAGAACCCGCCGATGTCGGCGGACTCGTCGTGCACGATGTCCGCCGCCGTGCCGCCTTGGAACGTCGTGAGGAGCTTGTCGTGCACGGAATTGACGTCGACCGTGACGATCTTCACGGTGATGTTCGCGTGTGCGGCGTTCCAGTCGGAGACGATCTTGTTGTGCGCGTCGACCGTCGCCTTCTGCCAGGCGTAGCTCGCGAACTGAAGCGTGACCGGCGCGGCGGTCGGAGCAACGCTCGCCGTCGGGCTCGCGGTTGCCGGAGCGCTCGAGCCACAGGCGGCCGTCAAGATCGCTACGACAAGCGCCGCGACCCCGGCTCGTAATTGCTTGTTCAAAGTCCCCTTCTTTCTTCCGAAGAGTTGAGTTTCCCCCCGCGATGGTCGTCAGCCCTTCACACCTCCCGCAAGTAGGCCTGAGCGCAGATGCCTCTGGATGACGGTGAAGAACACCAGGCTCGGCAGGGTCGCGACGAGTGACGCGGCCGCGAGCGGGCCGAGACGAACGACCCCCTCGCTACCGATGAAGCGCGCGAGCGTCAGCGGCAGCGTTGCGTGCTCGGGACTCTGCAACACCACCAGCGCGAAGAAGAACTCATTCCACGCGGAGATGAACGCGAAGAGCGCGGCGACGACGATTCCGGGCGCCAGCAATGGCAGGACGATCGAGCGGAGGATGCGCAGTCGCCCAGCACCGTCGATCGAGGCGGCTTCCTCGAGCTCCAACGGGATCGCCTTCACGTACGTCTGCAGCATCCAAAGGGTGAAGGGGAGGCTCCACACCAGATAGACGATGAGGAGTCCGCTCAGGCTGTCGAGCAGGTGCAGCGTCTTCAGGATCAGGAAGAGTGGAATGATGATGAGGATGAGCGGGAAGATCTGGCTCACGAGGATCCAGCTCATGGTCAGCTTCCGCAGGATCGTCGCGTAGCGCGCGAGCCCGTACGCCGCGGGCAACGCGACGAGCACCGTGAGGATCGCGTTGCCGAGCGAGAGCTGAATGCTGTTCGCGGCGCTCTGCACGAGGTCCTGCTCACCGAACGCGGTGCCGTAGTTCGCTAGGGTCGGGTTGACCGGGATGAGCGAGGGGATGAGCGCGACGAGCTCGCGCGGACCCTTGAACGAAGTCGACAGCATCCAGAGCAGCGGGAACGACAGGAACGCGATGAATCCGAAAAGCGCGGCGTACTGCAGGACCGTCGCGCGACGCGAGCGGCGATGGATCATTCGACGCCTCGCCGGCCCTGCCGCAGGTAGATGTAGAGCAGCGCCAGGACGACGATGACCATCACGTTGCCCATCGCTGCCGCGTATCCGAAGTGTCCGTACTTGAAGCCCTCGTTGTAGGCGAAGAGCGCCGGCACCATCGTCTTTCCGCCGGGCCCGCCCTCGGTCAGCACGTACACGAGGCCAAAGGAGTTGAAGTTCCAGATGAAGTTGAGCGACACGATCGCGTCGGTGACCGGCCGCAGCTGCGGCCAGGTGATGTGTCGAAAGCGTTGCCAGGTGGTCGCGCCGTCGGATGCCGCCGCCTCGTAGAGCTCGACGGGGATCCCCTTCAGGCCGGCGGTGAGCGCCACGGTCGTCTGCGCCATGCCTGCCCAGGCGCCGACGAGGATGACCGCCGGGAATGCGGTGTTGAAATCGGCGAGCCAGTTGAGCTCTCCGATCGGGATGCCGATCCCGCGCAGCGCCTGATTGAGCAGGCCGATGTCCGGCTGGTAAACGAGGCGCCACATGATCGCGACGATCACCGGCGGTATGGCCCACGGGACCAGGGCGAGGGTGCGCGCGAGCCAGAGAAAGTACAGCCGCTGTTCGAGCAGGGTCGCGAGGCCGAGTCCGAGGACGTACTGGAGGAACGTCGTCGTGAATGCCCAGATGATGCCGATCTGGAAGGACTGCCAGAACAGGTCGTTGCTCAGGAGTCGGATGTAGTTGTCGAGGAAGTTCGGCGCGAGATCGACGTTGAGTCCGGCCTTCGCGTCGGTGAAGCCGAGGTAGATGCCCTCGACGAGCGGCATCACGCTGAAGAGGACGACCGGCACGAGCGCCGGAAGCAGGAAGAACAACGGGCCGGCGCGTAGTCGGCGGACCGATTCGCCACCACGGGTCGCGACGGCAGCGGTCACGCGGATGCGTCGCGTGGGCCGCCGCTGGATTCGCGGACGACGAGGTGCGGAGCGACCGTGTGGTGGCGCGGTGCGAGCGTTGGATCCTTGAGCCGGTCGAGGAGCAGGTTGGCCGCGAAGCGCGCGCGCTCCGCCGAGCCGAGCGAGACGCTGGTCAGCGCGGGCGTGCTCATGCGCGCGAGCTCGGTGTCGTCCATCCCGACGACGGCCACATCCTGGGGAACGCGCAGATGCAGATCCGCGAGCGCGCGCATCGCTCCTACCGCGATGAGGTCGTCCGCGCAGAAGAGGGCGTCGGGGCGCGTGCGCTCGAGGAGCCGGCGCGCGGCGGCAAATCCGGCCGCGTACGTGAACTCACCGCCGTCGGTCTCCAGGCGCTCGTCGTATTTGAGCCCGGCGACCGCGAGCGCCGATCGGTACCCCTCTCGACGCGCGGTACCGGGAACAGTGCGCGGATCGCCATTGACGAAGGCGATCGACCGCCGGCCCGCGGAGAAGAGATGCTCGATCGCAAGACCGACGCCGCGGCGCGAATCCGCGCGCACCGAGTCAAGCGGTTCGTCCTCAGGCAGCGAGCCGATGATGACGATCGGCACCTGGGCGGCTCTGAGCGCCCGCAGGTGGTCGCTCGTGATGCGGAGCGGGCTGAGGATCAGTCCATCGGCGTACCGGCGCCCGAGCCCCTCGATGAGATCGATCTCGTTCGCAGGGTCGGAGCCGGTCGAGTGCAGGACGAGACGGAAACCGGCGGCTTTCGTCAGTTCGTCGATCGCGCGCATCATCTCGATGTAGACCGGGTTCGCGATGTCGGCCACCGCGAAGGCGAGCTGCATCGTTCGCCCCGCCTTGAGTGAGCGGCCGCGTAGATCGGGAACGTAGTCGAGCGCCGCGGTCGCGGCGCGGACGCGACGCTCCATGCCGGGGCTCGCGGGCAACCCGTTGAGGACTCGCGACACCGAGGCGATGGAGACACCGGCGCGCTTCGCGACCGTCACGACCGTCGGCCGCCTGACCGCTTTCCTGCGTGTAAACGTTTTCATAGCGGCGGCAGAACGCTACGCCGCTGTGTGACGGGCGTCAAGGAGGTAGCCGGGACGCTAGTTGACGAGCGTGCTGAATCCGAGCGTGTTGTCCGCGGGGTTTGGATCGCTCTCGGTGGCGCTCACCCCAGCGCTCGCGGTCGCCGTGCCCGCCGCCGTTGGCTTCACGTCGATCGTGACGCGTGCGGTGGTCACGTTCGTCTGCGCGTTCGTGTAGTGGGCGAGCACGCGCGCCGGCGAGAGCGTGCCCGAATACACCGCGACCTCGTCGATCACGCCGCTAAACGGCAGGATGCCGGGGTTGCCCGCTTCCGCACCCAGCCGTCCGATGTAGGCCGGACCTGATCCGCTCGCAAGCGTCCCGGCCGCGGCGCTGCCGACCTGCGCGCCGTTCACGTAGAGGCGCAGCATCGAGCCGTCATAGGTGCCAACGACATGGGACCAGGTGCCCGCCGCGAGCTGCCCGCCGCCCGCGGTGACATACGTGGCGGCGGCCTGCTTGCCGCGGAACTCGATGTACCCGCCTTCCATCAGCAGCAGGTACCCCGTGTTCACGCTGCCGCCGATCGTCTTCTCGAAGATGCCGCCGTTGCTGCCCGAGGCGGCGGGCTTTACCCAGGCCTCCACGCTCAGCGCGATCGACAGATCCAGCGCGGTGGAGGCCGGGATGCTCACCACGCCCGAACCGCAGAACGTCGCCGCCGGATCACCTGGAACGGCACCAGCCGTCTCGAGGCTGACGCCGCTGTAGGTGCCGGGGTTGCTGCCGACGGTGTCGGCGGCGACCGCCGTACTCGTGGGATCGCCGAGCCGCCAGTAGGCCGCGGGATGATCGAAGAGCACCGGGTTGACCGCGAGCGTGCCGATCGCGCAGGTCGCGCTCGTCGGCGCGGAGGTGCAGGTGCCCTGGGTGCTGGACGCGGCGAGGAAGGTCGCGTTCGATGGGAGCGTCGCACCCAAGGAGACGTTGGTCGCGCCGGACGGGCCCGCGTCACTGACCGTCACGGTGTAACGGAGCGTCCCACCCACCGCGGCGGGATCGGGGAGCGCGACGCCCTTTGCTTTGAGGTCCGCGACCGATGCGGTGATGGTCACGCTTTGCGTCACGCTGTTGTTCGCGGCGTTGGGGTCGGGCTCGGTCGCACTGAGCTGCGCGCTGTTCACCAGCGTGCCGCCGGAATTGACCCGCGCGTCGATCGTCACGCGCGCGGTGGTCACGTTGGTGGCGGCGTTGGTGTAGTGGGCGAGCACCCGCGACGGCGAGAGCGCGGTCGCGTAGACCGCGACCTCGTCGAGAGTGCCGCTAAAGGGCAGGATGCCAGGGTTCAGACCTTCAGCGCCGAGGCGTCCGATGAAGGACGGACCCGATCCGCTGGCCAGCGTCCCCGCCGCGGCGCTGCCGACCTGCGCGCCGTTCACGTAGAGGAGCAGCATCGAGCCGTCATAGGTGCCAACGACATGCGACCAGGTCCCCGCGGCGAGCACCGGTCCGGCGGCGGTGACGTAGCCGCTGGCGGCCTGTTTGCCGCGGAACTCGATGTACCCGCCTTGCATCAGCAAGAGGTACTGCGTATTCACGTTGCCGCCGATGGTCTTCTCGAAGATGCCTCCGTCGGCGCCCGCAGCGGCCGGCTTCACCCAGGCCTCCACGCTGAGCGCGGTCGAGAGATCCAGCGCAGAGGAGGCGGGGATGCTCACGACCGCACCGCCGGCGAAGCTCGCGGCGCTGTCACCGGGCACCGCACCGGGTGCCTCCAGACCGACCCCGCTGTATGACCCGGCGTTCGTGCCGGCGCTGTCCGCGGCGGTGCCGGCCCCGGCGTACTCACTCAGTCGCCAGAACGCGGCGGGATGGTCCACCAGCACCGGATTGGCGAGCAGCGTGCCGATCGCGCAGCTGACGCTCTGACCGCTGGCGCTGCAGGTGCCCTGGGTGCTCGAGGCGGCGACGAAGCTGGCGTTCGCCGGCAGGGTATCGGCTACCGTCACCGCCGTCGCCGTGGACGGCCCGCCGTTGGTGGCGGACAGGCGATAACGCACGGTCGCGCCGGTGTCGACGCTGGCGGGCAGCGGCGCGGCGCTCAGCGCGAGATCGGCCGCCGGAGCGGTGACATTGATGGTCTGCGTCACCGAGTTGTTCGCGTTGTTCGGATCGACCTGCGCGCCGCTCACCTGCGCCACGTTCGTGAACGCGCCGCCCGCGCTCGCGCGCACGTCGATGGTCACGCGCGCGGTGGTCACGTTGGTCGCGGCGTTGGTGTAGTGGGCGAGCACGCGCGCCGACGAGAGCGCGCCCGAGTACACCGCGACCTCGTCGATCACCCCGCTGAAGGGCAGGATGCCCGGGTTCGGACCCTCGGCGCCCAAGCGCCCGATGAAGGACGGTCCCGATCCGCTGGCAAGGGTCCCGGCCGCGGCGCTGCCGACCTGCGCGCCGTTCACGTAGAGGCGCAGCGTCGAGCCGTCGTAGCTGCCGATCACCTGCGTCCAGGTGCCCGCGGCGAGTACCGGTCCGGCGGCGGTTACGTAGCTACCGGCGGCCTGCTTGCCGCGGAACTCGATGTACCCGCCCTCCATCAGCAGCAGGTACCCGGTGTTCACGTTGCCGCCGACGGTCTTCTCGAAGATGCCGCCGTTGCTGCCCGCAGCGGCGGGCTTCACCCAGGCCTCCACGCTGACCGCGGTCGACAGATCCAGCGCGGTCGCGGCGGGGATACTCACCACGCCCGATCCACCGAACGTCGCGGCGCTGTCGCCGGGGACCGCACCCGGGGCCTCCAGCGTCACGCCGCTGTACGCGCCGGGGTTGCTGCCGCTGGTATCGGCGGCGGTCGTCGCATTCGCGGGATCACCGAGACGCCAGTACGCGACGGGACGGTCGACGAGAACCGGATTGACGACGAGCGCACCGATCGCGCAGGTCGCGCTCGGCGGAGCGGAAGTGCAGGTGCCCTGCGTGCTCGACGCGGCGAGGAACGTTGCGTTCGAGGGCAGCGTGTCGGCGAGCGAAACGGAAGTCGCGCCCGAGGGGCCCGCGTTGGTCGTCGAGAAGATGTAGCGGACGGTCGAATTCACTGCAGCGTTCGCGGGCTGCGATACCGCACTGAGGGCGAGGTCCGCGGCGGCATCGGTCGCGGTGACGCTCTGCGTCACGCTGTTGTTCGCGGCGTTGGGGTCGGGCTCGGTCGCGCTCAGCTGCGCGCTGTTCACCAGCGTGCCGCCGGAGCTCGCGCGCACGTCGATCGTCACGCGCGCGGTGGTCACGTTGGTCTGGGCGTTGGTGTAGTGGGCGAGCACCCGCGACGGCGAGAGCACACCGGAGTACACCGCGACCTCGTCGATCACGCCGCTAAAGGGCAGGATGCCGGGGTTACTGCCTTCGGCGCCGAGGCGTCCGATGAAGGCCGGACCCGAGCCGCTGGCCAGCGTCGCGGCTGCGGCGCTGCCGACCGGGGCGCCGTTCACGTAGAGGCGCAGCGTGCTGCCGTCATACGTGCCCACGACGTGTGTCCAGGTCCCGGCCGCGAGCGCAGGTCCACCCGCGGTGACGTAGCCACCCGCAGCCTGCTTGCCGCGGAACTCGATGAATCCGCTTTCGATGAGCAGCAGGTACTGCGTGTTCACGTTGCCGCCGATGGTCTTCTCGAAGATGCCGCCGTTCGAACCTGCGGCCGCCGGCTTCACCCAGGCTTCCACGCTGACCGCGGTCGAGAGATCCAGCGCAGCGGCGGCCGGAATGCTCGCCACCGCGCCGCCGGCGAAGCTCGCGGCGCTGTCGCCCGGGACCGCACCGGGCGCCTCCAGCGTCACGCCGCTGTACGTGCCGGCATTGCTGCCGCTCGTATCGGCGGCGGTCGTCGCATTCGCGGGATCACCGAGCCGCCAGTACGCCGTCGGCCGATCGACCAGCACCGGGTTGGCGAGCAGCGTGCCGATCGCGCAGCTGACGCTCTGACCGCTGGCGCTGCAGGTGCCCTGCGTGCTCGAGGCGGCGACGAAGCTCGCGTTCGCCGGCAGCGTGTCGGCCACCGTCACCGCCGTCGCGGTGGACGGTCCGCCGTTGGTGGCCGAGAGGCGATAGCGCACGGTCGCGCCGGTGTCGACGCTGGCGGGCAGCGGCGCGGCGCTGAGCGCGAGATCGGAAGACGCGGCGATCGTGCTGAAGGTCCGATCGGTCGAGGTCGCCACGTTGCCCGCGCCGTCGGCGCTGCGCACCTGGTAGTGGTACGTCGTCGACTGCGTCAGACCCGTGAGGTGCATCACGTGGCTCGTGACAGGGGCCGCGCTCACGCTCGAAAGGCCGTACGCGATGGTCGTGCCGTAATCGACGCGAGAGTCAGATACCTCGTCGGTCGTCCACGTAACGGTCGCGTCGCTGTCGCTGATCGAGCTGACGGCGATCGAGCTCATCACCGGTGGCGTGGTGTCGCGCGGCGGATCGACCGCGGCGAGATATCCGTAGTAGAAGTTCGCGATCGGATGGCTCGGGTCGCCCGAGAACCCGAAGCTCGTCATCGCGCCGGCGGCCGTCTGGCGAAGCTTCGTGATGATCTGCGCCGGCGTGAGGCCGGTGCACGGCCCGGTCTTGCCCGCCTCGCCGAGACATAGGGCCGCCAACCCGGCGACGTGCGGCGTCGCCATGCTCGTGCCGGACATCGTCGTCGTGCCGCCGCCCATCTTCGTCGACGTGATGCACACGCCCGGGCCCGCGATCGTGTGCGCGACATCGGGGCTGTCGATCGTCGTGAAGTTGCTGAAGCTCGCCGCGGCGTCGTCGGTCTCGAAGAACGAATCGATGCACGTCGGCGATCCGAGCGCGCCGGGCTGTCCGTCGGTGTCGGCCATCGCGGTAACGGTGAGGACCTCGTCGTAGCTCGCGGGGTAGTTCGCGGCGAAGTTCTGCGCGCTGTTGCCGGCCGCGACGACATAGGTGACGCCCGTGGCCACGGATCGGCAGATCGCCTGGTGGACCACGTCGTTGTTCGTCTTCCCGCAGTTGCCGTCATCGACGCCGTCGCCGCCGAGGCTCACGTTCGCGACCTTGATGTTGAGCACGGCCGCGTTCGCGGTCACCCAGTCGATGCCGCAGACGACCTGCGCGTCGGTGCCTGAGCCCGCGGAGTTGATGACCTTGACCGCGTAGACCTTCGTGCCCGGCGCGACCCCGATCACACCCGAGCCGTTGTTCTTCGCCGCGATCGTGCCGGCGACATGCGTGCCGTGCCCGTTGTCATCCTTGGCCGGAGTCCCCGGGGTGATGCAGTTCTTCCCGCTCACGGCGTTGAGATCTTTTTGCGCGAGGTCGATACCAGAGTCGATCACGGCGACGTTCACGGTCGACGCGGCATGCGCGGTGGTCGTCGTCGCGGCATTCACGCGGCGCACTCCCGTCGGCGCGGTGTCGCCGGCGACGATCGGCACGGTGTCGACGATATGCACGATGCGGTCGGCCGCGATCGAGACGACGTCCGGATCGCTGCGGAGCAGCGCGAGCTGCGCGGCGCTCAGCTGCGCGGCGAAGCCGCGGAGCGCGGCGGTGTAGCGGAAGTCGCTGGTGAAGCCAAGTCGGCGCTCGATGTCGTCCGTCTTGGCGCGCGGCTCGACCACGTCGCGGAAGACCACGATGTATCGCGCGGGAGGATCGCCAGCGGCGGCGTGGCCGTGCGGCAGCTGCGGCAGCAACGACATGACGAACAGCGCAACGAGCGCGACGCGCCAGAGACCCACGCCTTCCTCCCCTTGGTCGCCGAGCCAGCGGCGAAGGCTAGTCCCTTTCAGGCGCGATTTGGTCTCCGCCGCGTCTAGGCTCGTTCCTGTCCGGAACCCATCCCTTTGGCGCCACTCGCGTCAACGCGAAGCGCACAGCAGCCACCCGTTCGTCACATAACGCAGCCACTCGTGCACTAGGCTTCCGCTTCGCGCGTGGGGAGGAAAGCGATGTCCCGCAGCGCCATCCGTCGGTTCATCGTGATGATCACGGCGACGGCTGTGCTCATGGCGCTGCTGCCGACACCGGTCCGCGCCGCACAGGCCGACGTCCTGATCCTCGCCTCGCTCGCCTCCGGTGGAAGCAACAGCTTCGAGGTCGCTGACGCGAAGCTACTCGGCCTCACCTACGACCTCGTCGACGACTCGACGTGGTCCGCCAAGCAGACGGCGGACTTCGCGAAGTACAAGGCGATCGTGCTCGGCGATCCCACATGCGGGAATCTGTCCCAGGCGGCCGCGGCGCAGGCGAATGCTGCGACCTGGGGTGCGGCCGTCACTGGCAACGTCGTCGTGTTCGGAACCGATCCGAGCTTTCACGGTGTCCACGGATTCAACCCAGCCGGCGCTCAGAAGCTGATCCTCAAGGCGCTTCAGTTCGCGGCGAGCGGGGTCGGGACCGGCGCTTCCGTATCGCTCAGCTGCTATTACGCCGAGACCATCACCCCGACCCCGGTGCCGCTGCTCGATGGATTCGCCCAGGGCGGCTTCAAGGTCGTCGGAGACCCTCGTCTCTGTGCCAACGCGTCGCACGTCGTCGACGGCATCCTTGGTGTCACCGACCAGGACCTCGCCGGCTGGGGGTGCTCGACCCATGAAGCGTTCACCGCGTGGCCGGCCAGCTTCCACGTCGTCGCCATCCAGGAGGACACCACCAGCACGGGCTACGTCGCCGTCGACGGCACCCACGGCGCTCCGTACATCCTCACCCGCGCGGGAAACACGCGCTTCGATCCGCAGGTGAACGGCTACAGCTTCAAGAACGTCGGGGACGTGACCAAGAACGGCCAGCCTTACAAGATCCCGTACGACCGGATGCAGGTCTACTACCCGAAGTCATATCTCCTCTTCTACGACGTCTTCCATCCGTTGTTCCCGGTGCCTAGCCTTCTCGGCGGGATCATCTACGACCAGGTCTTCAGGCCCTTCTACGACGTGGGTCTCTGTTTTGGGATGGCTGCGTCGAGCGTGCATTACTTCAACGGCGGCGGTAAGCCGCCCCTCTACCAGCTTCTTCCGAACGGGTCGCTCGACGGCCAGTCTCTGAACGGCACCGCGGTGCGCGACATCCTCGAGCTGTGGCATTCGCGACAGCTCGGCGCAAAGGGAGCGCAAGACGCCATCGCGTCGTGGGCGCAGACGCCGAACGCGAGTGGCAATGCCGCGGCGCTCCACCGCATCGCGAGTGTCGTCGCATCGCGGCCGATGGTCGTCGGTCTCGGACCGTCCAAGGCGCTCTACAACTCGGACCTGAATCGCTGGCTCGACCTCTTCATGAACGTATCGCACGCCGTCGTGGCGTACGGCGTCGACCCGACTGACGCGACGCAGCTCCTGGTCTACGACCCGAACTACCAAGGCGGCCAGAGCGCGCGCATCAAGCTCCAAGCGGACGGCGGGCTCACGCTCGTCCATATCGATCCGCAGGATCCGGCGCAGCAGCAACAGATCGACATCGGCAACGGCGGAAAAGGCGGCAGTCCCACTGACTGGGTGCTCGTACCCCTCGACGACTCCGCGTTCGGCGCGACTGGGAACGACACCTTCGCGCTGACTCCGGCGGACGTCTTGTTGATCCTGAAGAACACCAACCTGCCCAAGGGTTTCATCGGCGGCAAGCCGTCGCTGCCGAGGCTTCCGTTCCACGGCATCCTCCCGGGCGCTCCGACCTTCAGCGGCGCGGTGCCCGCGGGTACCGATGTCAGCGCAGAGTTCACAAGCCTTGGCGACGGCTCCGACACGACGCTCATCGCCGGAAGCCATGTCGTCAGCGCTGAGCAGTCCGGCGCCGCCGGAACGAACCATCTCGTGACGCTGAGCGCGGACGCGAGCTCGATCTCGCTCAGCGGCGCCACCGCGGCGGAGACGTTCGATCTCCTCGCCGGCGCGGACATCGGCTCGCAGTTCAGCCGGAGCGTTCAGCTGCGCGGCGTGTCGCTCAGCCCGGGCGCCTCGATCCGCTATGCGACCGACCCGGAGGCAACTATCTACACCTTCGTTTCGACCGGCGGCGCCGCGCAGATGGTGAGCGCGACGATGACGCAAAACGACCAGACACCGCTTGTCGTGCCGCTGCAGCTGCCGGCGGACGGCACCGCGACGCTCCATATCTTCGACTGGGGCGCGCTCGCGACCTCGCTTGTGTGGGAGGACCTGCAGACCGCGGCGGGTGTGACGGTGCACATCCTGCAAGACAACCCCGCGCAGCGAGCCGGGCAGGTCCAGCGCGACCTTGGCGATCTGCGCCTCTTGCTTGCGACGACGACGCCGGCTGGTTTCGCGACGTCGCTCCAGGCGAAGATCGATCAGGCCGCAGATCTGCTCGCGGGCGGCGCGCCGGGCACGGCGGCGAACGTCCTTGGGGCGTTGCAGAACGAGATCGCCGCGCAGGCCGGCAAACACCTGTCGCGGGCCCAGGCCGACGCTGCGGCTCTTGTTGTCGCGGACGCGATAGGACTGCTAGGGGCGCCGTGATCGAACGCGCGGAGGCGGCTGATATAGGTCGTCCCTGTGAGTCAGACTTCCGCTGACTCTCGCGGGGAGGCCGGTTGGCGGCTATTCGGTTCGAGCCGTTGCCTCTAGTGTCCGGCCCTCGCGCTCCGTCCTGGGACGG
>Ga0207684_10000460_pt1 | contig 52893 bp, 57 predicted proteins | sample KBSK5501metaG_FD_184342 | JGI IMG/M metagenome (GOLD analysis project Ga0207684, IMG submission 184342) | Corn, switchgrass and miscanthus rhizosphere microbial communities from Kellogg Biological Station, Michigan, USA - KBS K5-50-1 metaG... | ecosystem: Host-associated > Plants > Roots >... | reverse complement strand
CGCTTCGTCCACCCCGGCCCGCAGTTCCTCCAGCGTGAACTGCGCCGCGACGGGAGAGACGCCGGGCGTCAGGACGCCTCCCGTCGCGATGAATTTGATCACGTCGGCGCCCGCCTGGATCTGCTCGCGCACCGCCTTGATGACCTCATCGGGGCCGTCGGCCTGGCGGCCGATGAACCAGGCATGCCCGCCCGTCATGCACACCACGAGGCCGGCGTTGAGCGTGCGGGGGCCGGGAATGATGCCGGCGCGGATCGCACGGGCCACGGAGATCGAGATGTGATCGCGGGAGCCGACGTCCCGGACCGTGGTAATGCCGCCGTCCAACGTGGCTCGCGCATGGGTCGCGGCTTTGATCGCCGTCACCGTCGCGTCGTCCTGTTGGAGCGAGCGGATCGCATCCGGGCTGGCATCCAGACAGTAGTGGACGTGGCAATCGATCAGACCGGGGAGGAGCGTCTTACCATTGCCTTCGATGACACGCGCGTTCCTGGGGATCTTGGCCCGGCTATCAGGGCCGACCGTGGCGATGCGGGATCCCTGGATCACGACGGTGACGTGCTCTCGCCGGCTTCCGGTGCCGTCGATCACCAGCGCCCGTCGGATGGCGAGCGTCTGAAGGCCTGCGGCTTTTTTCAGCACGGTTGCCCCGCTTGCTGCTTTCGGAAACAGGCGGGGCTGACCGTAAGTGGCTGCGCCGCGTTCCACATGCCGCGTCCGGCTTCCCGCGCCTCTCGCTCGGCATTTTTGTATTCTTCGGAATGGGCGGCGTTGGGGGGACGATTCGAGGCCAGAGCCTGTCCTAGCCGGACCATCTCGAGGTTGACCATGGTGTCACCGATGAACACGTAGGCCAGTAGACGCTTGGCCTGATCGCGCCGGGCGTCGTCCAGTTCCAACCGCACGGCGCGGCCTTCGGCCAGGGTCTTGAGCGCCTGGATCGCGGCCGGCCCCCACGGTGATTGGGCCGGTTCGGGCGCATCACTGCCGATCAAGCGCACGGTTTCCTTCCGGTTGCCGATCAGGACCGTGAGGGTGTTGCCGTCGGAAACGGACAATACCTGCCCGCGGATGAATCCTCCGAGAGCCGTCAGGCTTTGGTCCGGGCCAGCATCGCTTGGGAACAGGTTGAACGGGCGGTCGATGGGAATGACCAACGCGACTTCCGAGTCGTTCACACCGTCCTGTCGGTTGGTATCCGCGCTGGCTCCGACGCAGCCGGACAGAAGAGAGAGGATGAAGAGGATCACGAGGGGAGGCACATCATCCCTTCAGTGCCGCTTTGACCTCGTCGATATGGCCGTCCACCTTCACTTTTCGGAAGATCGCCTTGAGCGTGCCTGCCTCGTCGATGATGAACGTGCTGCGCTCGATGCCCCAGTAGGTCTTCCCGTACATGTTCTTTTTCTTGTAGACGCCGTAGGCCTTCGACACCGTTCCATTTTCATCGCACAGCAGCGAGAATGGCAGGCTGTACTTCCTGATGAATTTTTGATGGGAGTCCACGTCGTCCATGCTGACACCTAGCACCACGGTGTTGGCTCTCTTGATGGATGTGATCGAATCCCGGAAACCGCAGGCTTCCTTCGTGCAGCCCGGCGTATCGTCCTTGGGATAGAAATAGAGCACCACCTGTTTGCCTTTCAGGCTTGTGAGGCTCACGGTGTGTCCGCTCTGGGTCGGCAATGAGAAGTCAGGGGCCTTGTCGCCCACGTTCAGCTCGTCAGCCATATCCTTCCCTCGTCCGCTGTCTATTGCGAGGAAACGGGCAACCTCACTGTAAAGGCGGCGCCCTGGCCTAAGGTGCTTTCGACCGTCACCTGGCCCCCATAGTGACTCACGATGTCGCGCACGATATGGAGGCCGAGGCCCGTGCCCTTGCCCTGCTCCTTCGTGGTGAAGAACGGATCGAAGATCCGGCCGAGGTTGTTGCGGGGAATGCCCGGCCCGCTGTCCCGGACCGTCGCCTGGACGAAGCCGTTGGTGCTGGCCGTGGAGAGGGTCAACGTGCCCTGTCCTTCCATGGCCTGCACCGCATTGGTGACGAGGTTCACGAATACTTGTAAGAGTTCGTTCGCCTTGCCCCGAACCGTCGGAACGGAGTCGAATTGCGTGACGACCTGCACCTGATCGAGGACCACTGCCCTCCGGGCCATCTTGACCGCCTCGTCCAGGGTCTGGTTGAGGTTCACGTCGCTGGCTTCTTCCTCTTGGGTCCCCCTGGCGAATGCGTTCAGGCCCTGCACGATGGCCGCGATGCGACGGCCCGCCGCGATGATCTCCCCGACGAACTCCTGGATCACCTCCAGCCGTGTTTCGTCCTGCAGGTGCTCCGCAAGGCCGGTGATGGCGTAGAGGGGGTTGTTGATCTCATGGGCGATGCCCGAGGCCAGCGTGCCGATCGAGGCCAGCTTCTCCGATTGGATGAGCTGGTCGCGCAGGTCCTGTTCGTACTGCGCGAGCTTCCAGATCAGAAGCGCCGACGTTCCCCCGAGGATTTCCGCCCGGTCTGGCTTGTGTTGGAGAAGGGCCGACCGTATGGCGGGATCGCCCGTCACGTCCACGATCAAGTCGGCGCGATCCTCGGCAAGAAGGGCGAGTCCATCGGTCGTTGTGTGAATGCCGAGGTTCCGGGCCAAGCGCAGGCCCGGAGCCTCGGGGTTACTATCGGCGATGCCGACGACTTGGACCTCAGGGCTGCGGGTAAAGAGTTCGAGCAGCGCCGTCCCCCCCTTGCCCGCCCCCCAGATGACCACGCGGATGGTCGCCGGAGACGTCTTCATGGGAGAGCCGGTTAAGCTTCGTGCCTCAGCGCGAGCCGTTTTTCCATCGCCGCCTTGACGGTCCCCAAGAGCTTGTCTTTGTCCACCGGCTTGACCAGGTAATCAAAGACGCCGCGGGACAATAAGTCCGTCGCCATCTTCTGATCAGGGTATCCCGTGATGACGACGATTGGTACGGAGGGGTACTGCTGTTGGAAAAAGGCGATGGCCTCCAGGCCGTTGATCTTGGGCATGCGGATGTCGCAGAGAATGACGTCCATCATGAGCGCATTGTCGTCCGAGCCGATCATCTTGATGCCCTCGCCGCCGTGCTCAGCCTCCACGACGTCGTAGCTCGCTTTGGTCAGCGCCAAGCGGAGTACCTTCCGGACGTTCTCCTCGTCGTCCACGATCATGATCCGGCCGTTTCCCGGCGTGTCCTTGGTGTGCAATCCCCACGGCATACAGTCCTCCTTTCGTTCGGACGAATGCGATTGGCCACCTTCATTGAGCGTATATAAATTCTACGCCTGAAGCGAACGGTGGCGCAACCAGTGGTATTTACGTGGCGTAGGACTGCAGGGCGGCGGTCAGGGCGGGCCCGGCCTGCTTGGTCCACCCGTGCCTGCGGAAAATCTGTTCGAGGGCGGAGAGGAGGGTCACGACGTGCTCGTGGCGCGAGGATTCTCCCATCAATCCGATGCGCCACACTTGCCCGGCGAGCGGGCCGAGCCCGCCGCCGATCTCGATGCCGAATTCAGCGAGCAGCGTCTTGCGGACCGTGGCTTCCTCCACGCCCTTGGGAATCCGGACACAGTTGAGCATGGGCAGCCGGTGTCCCTGTTGCGCCTGCGGCTCGCAGCCGAACATCGCCAGCCCGGCCATCAGCGCGGCGCTGTTGCGGCGGTGACGGAGAAAGCGCGCCTCCAGGCCTTCTTCCACCACGATCCGCAGGGCTTCATGGAGCGCGTAGACCATGCTGATGGGAGCGGTGTGGTGGTATGCGCGCTTGCCGTCCGCCCAATAGTCCGCGATCATGGACAGATCAAGGTACCAGCTCTGCACCTTCGTTTTGCGGGCCTTGATGACCTCCAGCGCGCGCGGGCTGAGGGTGAGCGGCGCGAGTCCAGGTGGGCAGCTCAGGCACTTCTGGGTTCCGCTGTAGCAGGCGTCGATACCCCACGCGTCCACTTGAACGGGCACACCGGCCAGAGAGGTGACGGTATCCACGACCAGGAGCGCTCCGTGGCGCCGGCAGAGCGCGCCGACTTCCTCCAACGGCTGGTGGGCGCCGGTGGAGGTCTCCGCATGGACCAACGCGACCGCTTTCACGGACCCCGCTTGTTTCAGCGCCTCCTCAAGACGTTGGGGATCAATGACCCGCCCCCACGGTTCTTCGAGCTTCACGGCTTTGCCGCCGGCCCGTCCCACGATGTCGGCCATGCGCGTTCCGAATACGCCGTTCACGCCCACGATCACCTGGTCGCCAGGTTCGATGAGGTTCACCAGCGCGGCTTCCATGCCGGCGGAGCCGGTGCCGGAGACGGCGATCGTGAAGGGATTGCCCGTCTGGAAGACCGCGCGCAGCAGGGTCTGCACCTGGTTCATGATCGTCAGGAATTCAGGATCCAGATGGCCGAGGAGCGGGGCGCTCATAGCGCGGAGCACGCGGGGATGGACAAGGCTGGGGCCGGGTCCCAGCAGGAGACGGGGTGAAGGAGATAGTTCGGAGATACGATCCTGCATGGGGCGCCATTATACCGATTGATAATGCTATACTCCACCCCCATGTCCGATCAGCTTGCCGATGAGGTTCAGACTTCTCCCGTTACGCCGCCGCCCGTGCCCGCTCTCTCTCCCTGGGTGACTGCCGTTTGCGGAATATTTGCCGCTGCCTACCTAGGGTTTGCCGCCTTCACTGCTCCTTCGTCGCCGCTGGACCGGCTTGAGCAGCCGGAGGAATCCCTGGAGCGGCTCGCGACCCGCGAAATGGACCTGCGCGAGGCCCTGCACAGGGCGCCGGAATGGAAGCGCACGCTCTATACGGTGTTCGCCGGGGGGGAGGAGACGCTGACTGATGTGATCGCCTGGTACGACGAGCTCATCGGAACGGGACCTTCGCCCGTCGCCCAGCTCTATCGAGTCGTGCTGCTGGCCGAGGACGGCCAAACGGGACGCGTGAGTACGGCGCTGGTGCCCTGGGAATTCCAGGGCGAGTCGGCGTTCAAAATGGCTCAATGGATCCGCGTGGCCTACCTGGGCGCTCCGCTTGATCAGGAGCGGGGGCGGGCCTTGCTTGCGGAGATCCGGTCGGAGCTCCCTCCGGGCTGGTTTGCCGATGTGCTGATTGTGCGGGTGGCGGCCGTGCTGGGAGACCAAAACCAGCAGCGGCAGGCGGAGTTGGCCATCGGCGCTCGCGGCAAGGTGTTGCTGAATCGGTGGACCGTTCTGATCACGGGGCAACTGGTCCTCCTGGGTCTTGGGATAGGCATGCTGGGGCGAATCCTGTCGCGCCGGATAAGTGTCGCGATCGGGGACGCTCCGCTGCCGCCGACGTGGACAAGCCGTGACGGTTACGGGCTCTTCGTCCGCGGCGTCCTCGGGTTTCTCCTGGTCGGCTTCGTCGCCGCCTTCCTGTTACCGAAGGAGTCTCCGTACAACGGCATTGCCACGTTGGTGGCCGGCCTGCCCCTGGTATGGTGGCTTGTCCGATACCTGTCGGCCCGCGGCGTGTCGCTGCCGGCGGCGTTCGGACTGCAAGTGGCTGCGGAAGGTCTGCCCCGATTAGCGGGGGTGACCTTCGTCGTGATCAGCCTGTCCGTGCTCGGAGAAGCGGCAATCACCGTCGTGAGCGGCATGCTCCAGGTCACTCCGCATTGGGCCGATGGATTGATGGAAGGGATGCTGTGGGGCCCGCCGTGGCTGGTGGCCTGCGAGACGCTCGACAGCGTCGTATGGGCGCCGCTGATCGAGGAACTCGCCTTTCGCGGGGTGCTTTACGCGACCCTGCGAATGACGGTGGGGGTGTGGCCAGCGGTGGGACTGAGCGCCGCCTTCTTTGCGATGGTCCACGGGTACGGCGCGATCGGGTTTGCCTCGGTGTTCTGGAGCGGGGTCCTGTGGGCGCTGGCCTACGAGCGGACCCGCAGCCTCCTGCCGGCGATCCTCGGCCACATGATCAACAACCTCCTGGTGACGGTGGAGTTTTTGTGGCTTCTCAGGATGTAGCAGCGGAACGCACATGATCCCACACCCACTGGCTCAGCAGCGTCGTCATCTCGCCGAAGTCCCCCGCGTTCGAGAAGTGGTGATCGGCCCCCGGTAGGACCACCAACGAGCATTTCCCGCCCAGCGCCTCGGAGAGACGTCGGCATTGGTGAAGCGGGACGTATTCATCGGTGTCTCCCTGAACGATGAGGGTGGAAGCAGTGACGGCCTTCGCTGCATTGTAGCCGACGTGCTGGAGGCAGTCTTCGTAGAATGTGTATGCGAGCTTGATCCGGCCGCTCCCGCCCGGAATCACGTTCGGGATCGTGCCGGTCTTCTTCCATTCGGCCATGCCTTTGTCGCCGAACTCCAGTTCGAGCATTTCCGGAAAGTCCGGCACGGGACATTTCAGCGCCAGGCAGGCCAGCGTTTCCCACTTGGCCGCCGCCAGGATCGCCACGAGCCCCCCGAAGCTGGAACCCACGAGCGCAAGCTTCCGGTAGCCCTTGTCTTTCACGAGCGCCAGGGCGGCCAGCGCTTGCTTGACGGCCATGGTGACGGTGATCTGCTCGAACGGTCCCTCGCTCTCGCCCTGGCCGAAAAAATCGAACCGGAACGTGGCGATTCCCTGAGGCACCAGGATATTGGTCAGGGTGCGGTTCGTCGCGCTGTTCTTGTTGGAGAGGAACCCATGGCAGAGGACGGCGATGCGGTCCGTCTTCTTCTCAGGCTTGGTGAGGATGCCGGAAATCTTATGGCCGTCTTGGTCGGTAAAGGTAATGGGCTCTTCCATGGCGGCATTGTAGCAGAAGGTGGCTCAAGCTGTGGCGGGGAGAGTATGATATGAATTGCGGGTGGCGCTGCATGGGACCCGGGCGGAGCGGAAGAGCCTACAGCCGAGTCTGCGGGGCTGCGACGGCGAAAGCTCTGAGCACGTCCGGGTAATGCGGCGACAGGACCCGCTCTTAAGGGTGCTTAAATGGCAGACTCCACCAAACGTCTTTCCACCAATATCGACGGCAACTTCTTTGTCGACTCGACCTGCATCAACTGCGACACCTGCCGGCAGTTGGCGCCGGAGTCATTCGTCGAGAACGGCGAGTATTCCTCCGTGTATCGCCAGCCGGAAGGCGAGCGCGAGCGCTACCAGGCCTACCAGGCGCTCCTGGCCTGCCCTGTGGGGTCCATCGGGGCCGTGGTGCCTGACAAGGCCGTCATGCGGGCCGCCACCGACAGTTTCCCGATGCCGATCGAAAACAATGTCTACTACAACGGCTTCAACTCCGAGAAGTCGTTCGGTGCCAATAGCTACTTCGTCCGCCATCCCGGCGGTAACTGGCTGATCGATTCCCCCCGCTACATGAAAAAACTCGTGGATGCCTTCGGGCACATGGGCGGTGTGAAGTATATTTTCCTGACGCATGAGGATGACATCGGTGACGCGCCCCGCTACGCCAAGCGTTTCGGGGCTCAGCGGATCATCCATCGCGCCGATGCGGATGCCCAGCCGGATGCCGAATGGATCGTGGATGGCGTTGAGGCGGTGGAGGCCGCACCGGATTTTACGATCATTCCGGTTCCGGGACACACAGACGGAAGTATGGCGTTGCTCTACAACAACCGCTCCCTCTTCACCGGCGATCACATGGCGTGGGACCGCGAGATCAACGGTCTGCGGCTGGCCACGGTCTATGTCTGGAACGAGGAGACCTTACGGCGATCGGCGGCGCGGCTGCTTGAATTTCCCTTCGAATGGATCCTGCCAGGCCACGGCGACCGCATGCACCTTCCGGTCGCTCGAATGAAGGAGGAGTTGCTGCTCCTCTTAGAACGCCGCGCAGCTTCCCTTCCTTCTTAAGGCTTTAAAAAATAAAAGTGGTTGGTGGGGCCTTTGCCGTGGCCGATGGCCAGCCCGTGTCGGATGGCCTCGGTGGTGTAAGCCTTGGCGGCCTGCACGGCCTTGCTCAACGGCTTGCCGAGCGCGAGGTGTGCCGCGATCGCCGAGGCGTACGTGCAGCCGGTGCCGTGCGTGTGGGGCGTGTTGATGAACTCGCCTTTAAAGACTTCGAAGAACTTTCCGTCATAGAGTAGGTCCGTTCCCTTGTCCGACAGCAGGTGTCCGCCCTTGATGAGCACGTGCCGGCAGCCCATCTTGTGGATGATCTTGGCAGCCTTGCGCGCGTCGGGAAGGGTCTTGATCTCGATGCCGGACAATTGCTGCGCCTCGTGGATGTTCGGCGTCACCACGAGCGCCAGGGGGAGCAATTCCTTGATCACCGCCTCGACGGCGTCCGGCTTCAGGAGACGATGGCCGCTCTTCGAAATCATCACCGGATCCACGACAAGGTTCGTGACCTTCTGCGGCTTGAGTAGTTTGGCGACCACCTTGACAATCTCGGCGGAGGAGAGCATGCCGGTCTTGACCGCCGCCACCTCGAAGTCGTCAAAGATCGCGTCGATCTGCGCCGCGATGATGGAGACCGGCAGCTCGAAGACCTCCGTGACTTCCTCAGTGTTCTGCGCCGTGATCGCCGTGATCGCGGACATCGCGAAGACGCCATTGGCCGACATCGCCTTGATGTCCGCCTGTATCCCGGCGCCCCCGCCCGAATCCGACCCCGCTATGGTAAGGACTTGTTTTAAAGACAACTTATCACCTGCGAAGTTCAGACTGCTGGCTGCGAAGTGATTCCAGCGAAGGTTCCCATCCGAATCGTTGAAACAACTCGTTTGCTGGCTGCAGTGCAAGCTCCCTAGCCTCAGCAATCAATCTAGTGCGTGACAGATCAATACTGTATGGAAACTCATCGATGGATGCAGTATAGGTCTGTCTCACTGGCATTCTGTTAGGACTGTCTACCCAAAGGGCACGACCTCTGAGGCCCTTTAGTGAGATATCAATGTGCATTTGATCATCGCCAGCCTCAGTAAAAGCCAGTCGCGCTGCGAACTCAAAAATCTCAGTGAATCTGAACACAGTATCTCCTATTCCAAGAACAGGCCCCGGATTCTTGCCGCGAAACCACTTGGATAGATCTCGCCAATCATACCGCACCCCTGAAATATGCACGAACTGTCCACTTTGATAGAAACGCCACATTTCGAGAATATCGTCCCAGTCACACTCTTGTCCTATCCAGTCGAGACCTCTTTCTGGAGCGTCACGATCTATATGCGGGAAGTCCCATCCTCGGAATTGTACAGAGGTTTTCTCAAGAAGCGGCAGAAGATTTTTAATCTCTAAAATTCGTGTCTTCTTAAATGTGAGTGGTCGAATCACTACTTGCCAGTGGCCTTTCGATTTGATCTTTTCAAGCAGAGGAGTCATCTCAGGTCATCCAACTGTTTTTCGAAAAGGTCTTTATCTCCAGGCAATGCAGTACCAAGTGGTGATGTGATGATTAGACCAGCCTTGAATGCTCGAGCCACAAACTTGTTAACGCCTTTGTCAATGGCGAGTTCCAGTAACTCCCGCATCTCCTCTTGGGAAGGGATCTCTGAAGTTTCAATTTTGTGTCGACTTCTGACGTAGCACGCGCCCTTCCGCAGAATAACCTCAGTACCCTTGTTGTAATCCTTTCTGCATAAAACGGGGATATCTTCGAACTCATATATTTTAAGAATAACGTATTTGCTTCCCTTGTGCGTCAGAGTCTGTAAATCGAAGCTCACGCTTGGGTCCGCATAGACCGCCATGGAAGTTGAGACGTCATCGTGAGTCCATGTCGACAAATCTGTAGCATTTAACCCAATAGGCTTTACGGTGCCTTTATGATCCTCGACCCCGATGACTATTAAGCCGCCATCGCGACGATTTGCCATTCCCAATGTTGCACGGGCAATCTTTGCAAAATGGTATTTATCAGTTCTGGGTCCAGGTCCTTTGAACTCAGTGCCGCGTCGTTCATGACCGAGTGCAAGTATGTCTTCGAACTCTCGATCCGTCATCGTCGCAAATCGTATCTTTTTTAGAGTAGAGCTATCGGTTTCTTTAGGCCCGGATTATTTTCGACAACTCGTTGTTTTACATATTCGATGTAATCATTTGGCACATCTGCCCCGCGCAACCCTTTGATTATGTACTCCACATATTTCAAGGAAGTTTTAAGTCCGACTCTCCGCGTTTTCGCTATGTAAGTAATTGCGGGAGTAGTCGTCTCATCTCGGCGTTGAACGGTAATAGTAGTTCTTTGATAATTTACGCCTTCACCTTCTATAGCGTCTAAGGACTTTCGCTGGTCAGCCGTTTCACGTTTTATTAGGTGGTCCGGTATGTCATAGAGAACGCCCCATATTTTCCTGCCAGAACGTGGGACGATGTCGGCTGCCGCACAATTATTGGTCTTACTGAAAACTGTAAAATCGAGTTCAAAATTATCAACCGTGGACGCTATTTCTATGAAGTTTGCATCACCACAAAGACGGTCAGAAGAATTTAGCCGTTGTGCGTCGCAGTTTGACCCATACTGAAAAACAATTGCCATCATTCACATCGTGGTCGTGTGATTCAGATGGTGGGGTGATGCGGCGACAGGACCCCCACCATATTCATCTCTTCCAAAACTTAAAACACTCTACCACGTGGTCGTCCACCATGCCGGTCGCCTGCATGTGGGCGTAACAGACCGTCGAGCCGACGAACTTGAAACCACGCTGCTTCAAATCCTTCGACAGGGCGTCGGATTCCGGCGAGGTCGGCTTCATGGTTTTCCGAGTCACGCCTTTTGGGTTGCGCAACGTCCCATTTCTCGTGAAGCGCCAGATGTACCGATCGAAACTGCCGAACTCCTTCTGCACCTCCAGGAAGCATCTCGCGTTGGTGATGGCGCCTTCGATTTTCAGGCGGTTGCGAATGATGCCCTCGTTTTTCAGCAGGCGTGCCACGTCGGCCTTTTCGAATCTCGCCACCTTGCGCGCGTCAAAGTTTTTGAATGCTTTCTGGAAATTCTCGCGCTTCCTCAGGATCGTGATCCAGCTCAGTCCCGCCTGAAAACCCTCCAGGATCAGCATCTCGAACATCTTTCGATCGTCATGGACCGGCACGCCCCATTCCTTGTCGTGATACTCACAGTACAGCGCATCCTCCCCACACCACCAGCACCGGGACTTTATATCGGCCATGACTCTTCGTTCCATGCCATCTCCCAGAACATCCACTCATACCGCGAGCTGATGAGAAACGCTTGCTCCAGGCGCACTTTCTCTGTTGCGCTTGCCTTCTTCGCCCAGGCATCCACTCGCCCCCGCATCCATGAGGCCACTTCCGCGAACTCTGGGGACGAGTAGAGCAGTAGCCAATTGCGGTAAGGATGAGACTTCGGCGGTTTGCCCTTGCGCAGGAAGTGCTGGCCCACCACGCAGTAGATCCAGGCGCAGGGCAAGGCGACGACCGTGGCGTCGAGCGCTGAGCCGTTCTGGGCAATGTGGAGCATGTGCCGTGTGTAGGCGTAATTCGTGGGCGCCATGGGGACCCGTGACATCTGCCGGTGCGTCAGCTTCCAGCGCTTGCCGTAGGTTTCATGCAGCGAGCGCTCGACGATCAGCGTCTCCTCGGCCAGCTTGGCGAACCGGGCTTCAGAAACCGCGTCCGGCGCTTTCTCGGCGGCGATCGCGAACACTTCCGCCAGGTCGTTGAGGAACAAGGCGTCCTGCAGGATGTAGTATTTGAACTTTCGCTCCGGCAGCGTCCCGTTGCCGAGCCCCACAACGAACGGGTGGGTGAGCTGGGCGGCCCAGATCGGGTGGGCAATCGAATGCAAGTGTTCGCTGAATTTCATGCCTGTTCCTCTTAGGTAGCCTCACCTTAGCGAAATCCTGTGAGTGACGCAAGGGGAAGGAGAGTGCGATATAATAACTCGATGCGTCTTGGAATCGGCATCTTGAGCGGACTGCTCCTGACAATGACGGCGACGACTGCCTCTGCCGCCGAGCCGCGGAAATTGCCCAGTCTGCCGACGCCCGAGTTTCGCGTGGCCGAAGTCTTCGATAACCGGTTGGAAATGTGGATCGAGCTCTACGCGACGAAGGACCCCAACGTGGTGGACTACGCGACTGCGCGCAAGGTGCTTCGGGTGATCATGAACCACGATGGGACGCCGGGCTACGAACTGGCGCCCCATCCCATCTTTATCTGGTGGGGACGGGCGCTATGGAAGGATATTGAGGAGGATGGGATCAACGGCAACGAGGTGATCCAGGAAGACAACGTCATCTTCCACCCGAACCCGTACCTGCGTCTCTACCGCGATCAGTAAAATTCCTTCACCATGGCGACCTCGATCTCGTCGAGCGGCGAGGCGCCGCGGTTGCGGACGTGGACTTTCCAGGCAGGGTACTGCCGGAGATAGTCGAACACCATCTTCACGAGCTCCGGCTTGAGTTGCTGTTCCCACTCCTTCACCCACAGCTGCCCGTCCTCCTCGCCCTCATACTCGTCCGGGAAGCGGGCCTCCAGGGTGAAGCGCAGGTTGAACGTCTTTTCTTCCTGAAACAAGTGATTCCCTCGTGTTAATTTTTTGCGAGCCGATTGATGCCGTCGAGGGCCGCCGTACGGTAGCACTCGGCGAGGGTCGGGTAGTTGAAGACATTGTGGACGAAGAAGTCCACCTTGCCGCCGTAGGTGAGAACCGCCTGGCCGATGTGGACCAGCTCGGTAGCGCCGTCCCCGATGATGTGCACGCCGAGCAATTCCAGCGTGGTCCGGTGGAAAAGGAGCTTCAGCAACCCTTCGAGGTCGCCGACGATCTGGCCGCGGGCGATTTCCTTGTAGAAGGCGCGCCCCACCTCATACGGCACCCCTTCCTTGGTGAGCTCCTCCTCGGTCTTTCCTACCGTTGAGATCTCGGGGATCGTGTAGATCCCGTAGGGCAGGACCTTGGGCAGCGAGGACTGTTCCACTTTGAAGGCGTGACAGGCGGCCAGCCGGCCCTGCTCCATGGAGGTCGAGGCTAGGCCCGGAAACCCGATGACGTCGCCGGCGGCATAAATGTGCGGCACCTCGGTCTGGTAGTACTCGTTGACTTTTAGTTGACCCGTCTTGTCCGCGGTGAGGCCTGCGGCGCTCAGGTTCAGCTGGTCCGTGTTGGCCATGCGCCCCATGGCGTAGAGCAACATGTCCGTCACGATGGTCTTGCCGCTCTTGAGGCTGGTCACGACACGACCGTTCTCATCGGTGGCGACCTTGTCAAGCTCTTCGCCCAGCCGCATCGTCACGCCGTTGGTCCGCATGTGGTAGATCAGGGCCTGGACGATCTCCTGATCCACGAACCGCAGGAGTTCAAGACGCCGGTCGAAGAGGGTTACCTTGATCCCGAAGGAAGCGAACATCGACGCGTATTCGCAGCCGATCACCCCGCCGCCCAGCACGATCATGCTTTTGGGAATGGCCTCTGTGAAGAGGATCGAATCCGAATCGCAGATCGTGACGTCGTTGAGCGGAATGTCGTCCGGACGCCGGGGGCGCGACCCGGTGGCGATCACGATGACAGGCGCGTGCAGGGTGTCCACGTCAACGCCTTTCATGGAGACCTGGATGGTGTGCGGCCCTACGAACGAGGCCGTGCCTTGAATGACCTCCACGTCGTTGCGCTCGAGTTGGTTGGTGATGACCTCCAATTCGTGCTTGATGACCAGGTCCTTCCGGGCCATCAGGTCATGCAGCGTCAGGCTTTTTTTCAGGGAGTAGGAAATGTTGGGAAATGAGCGTTGCTTGAAGCCGTGCAGATAGTAGATGGCATCCTTGAGGGTCTTGCTGGGAAGCGTCCCGGTGTTGATGCAGGAGCCGCCGACCACGCGCTCCTTCTCAATGATGGCCACCCTCTTGCGCAGCTTGGCCGCCTGAATGGCGGCCTTCTGCCCGGCGGGGCCGCTCCCGATCACCAACAGGTCGAATTCACGCATCAGTACGTAAAGCCGCCCATTTGCCCCATCGGCGGGAGCGGCAGCGAAAGCCCGGCCACTTTCCGGGCCGCATTGAAGGCCGCGTCCATGTCCGGCATGGACGCGAGCTCCGGCACCACCTGCAGGTAGCGGATCACGTTATCCTTGTCTACCACCATGACGGTGCGCGCCAGCATGTGGAGATCCGGGACCAACAGCCCGTAGGCCCTGCCGAAGTTACCGCCCCGGTAATCCGAGAGGAACGTCACGTTGTGGATCTTCGCCTCCTCGGCGAAACGCTTTTGGGCGAAGGGCGTGTCCACGCTGACCGTGATGAGCTGGACGTCGTGGTCGAGACCTCTGTTTTTCTCACTCAGGTAGTGCGTCTGCTGTTCGCACACCTTCGTGTCGAGCGACGGGACGATGCTGATGATCCGCACCTTGCCTTTGCCTTCGGTCAGGCTGACCAGCTTGAGATCAGGAGGCATGGTCGTCAACTTGGCGTCACGGAGCGTGTCGCCGACCTTGATGGGATCGCCCTCGAGCTTGAGAGGAGAACCTTTGAATGCGACCGTGTGTCCGCTGCCGGCGGCCGCGCTGTCTTTGGAGACTGGGAGGTCTTTATACGTATACGTAGCGCACCCGGCCATGAGAAGCGTGGTTCCAGCCAAAGCCAAAAATGAACCTGAGAGAGAATAGGATAATGCGCGGTTCATAGGGGAGCCTCCTTACAAAACGACTAATACAATTTTATAGACCCTTGCTCGGTAAAAGGTCAAGGAAGGGGGCGACGAATCTGCGGGTGGCGCCGCATCTCGGAGTGGGTCCTGTCGCCGAGGGCCAGTCGCGGGACCGTCTCCCGCTCCCGATCGGCGCGCCCTCGGATCATGGATAAGGGTGGAAAGGGCGCTCCTCTACGGCCGCGTTAGAGGCAGGCCCCGCTCCGGCCTCTTGCGGGTGACACCGCATGGGCGCCCAGATGCAGCGCAGGGCGTACAGCCGGGTTCCGGGACTTCGACGGCGAAACGCCCAGCTGCACTGGGCTATGCGGGGGCATGACCCGCCATTAGGAACTTGAGAGAAAATCCATTAGCAGTCGGTTGACCTCGTCGGGGCGTTCCCACATGGGCAGGTGGCCGGTGTCGGGGAGGACGGTCAAGCGCGAGCCAGGGATCATCCGGTGTAATGTCTCACCGGCGGCGAGCGGGATAAAGCGGTCGTCGCGTCCCCAGATGATCAGGACCGGCGCAGTCACTGAGCCCAGCCGCGGCGCATAGCCGGATTCCCAGTCGTCGGTGCAAATCAACGAGGACCACAACGGTCTGGCCTTTCCATGGTGTTTCCGCAACTGGTACGCGCGTTCGACGACTGCCGGCGTGACGAGGCTCCGATCCCAGACCAAGCCCCCCAAGAACTTCCGGAACGCGCGCCGGCCCAAGAGGTGGTAGCCGAGTCCGAAGAGCAATCCGGAGCCGAGCCAGTGCAGACGTTTCAGATAGCTGCCGTGAATATGGTTGAACAACCCCGGCGGGAATCCCGAGATCAGGATCAGCCGGTCCACGCGGTCGGGATGGGTCAACGCCAAGCTCAGGGCGAGACCTGCGCCCATCGAGTGCCCGATGACGGCGGCACGTCCGACGCCTACGGCATCGAGGAATCCTCGGAGCCATTCGATGTACAAGGGCGGTGTATAGGCGAGGCGGGGCTTGTCCGACAGGCCTTGGCCGATCAGGTCCGGGATCAAGAGGGTGAACCGCCGGCCGAGAGTCTCGATCTGATGTTCCCAGTTCCAGATGGCCCCCGCATAGCCGTGCAACAGCACGACCGGTGGCCCGTTGCCGTGTCGGATGTAGGCCGTGCGGTGCTGGTTGACGCGGACAAATTGCGGCGGGTAGCGGTCAAACGGAGAAAATGGGGGATGACTCAAATCACTCCACGATTACGAGCGTTTCATCGGGCTTCACGTCGTCGCCTTCTTTGACGTAGAGAGTTTTCACGGCACCGGCGATCGGCGCGAGCACCTGGCTCTCCATCTTCATGGCTTCGACGATGAGCACCAGGTCACCTTTCTTCACGACTTGGCCCTGCTTGACCAAGACCTTGGTGACTTTGCCCGGCATGGAGGTCGTCACGTCGCCGGGAGCGGCCGGCTTCGGCCGTCGAGGTTTTTTTTCGCCGCTGACTTCCGGAGCTTCCGGCGCCCCGGTCAGCACTTCGACCAGCGGTTCGAGGTGAACTTCTTCCAGCCGGTCGTTCACCTTGATGTAGTACGGCTTCTTCCCGTCGGTCTTGCGGCCCGAGCCCGACACCTTGATGTGGTAGCTCTCCCCATGGATGGTCACTTTGAACTCCAGTGGGGCCAGCTTCAATTCATGGGCCACGGCAGGACCCTTAGGCGGCAGGGGAGCGAGTGGTTCAGGCTTGAGTTCCCCGCTCGCGCGCTCGTCGAAGAAGTCGTTCGCGATGCTCGAGAACAGCGCGTACGACAGCACGTCCTCCGGGTTTGTCGTCTTATCCGCGGCTTCGCGGGCGGCCTTCGGCAGTTCCGGCTCGAGAAGGTCAGCGGGACGGACGGTGATGACCGGCTCCTTACCGAGGGCGCGTTTTCGAATGGCGGCATCAACGGAACCCGGCGGCTTCCCGTAGAGTCCCTTGAGATAGTTCCGCGTCTCGGTGGTGACGACCTTGTAGCGCTCGCCGGTGAGGACGTTGAGCGTGGCCTGAGTGCCGACGATCTGGCTTGTCGGGGTCACCAGCGGCGGGTAGCCGAAGTCCCGGCGGACGTGGGGAACTTCCTCCAGCACCGCCTTGAACTTGTCCAGGGCGTTCTGCTCGGCGAGCTGCGCGGCCAGGTTGGACAGCATGCCGCCGGGAATCTGCGAGATCAGAATCTCAGAGTCGACGCCGGCGAAATCGCTTTCGAACTGGTGGTACTTCTTCCTGGCGTTGCGGAGAATTTCGGCGACTGGCGGGAGCGTCTTCAGGTCGAGCCCTGTATCGTAGGGCGTCCCGCGAAGCAGCGCGACGAAAGTCTCCGTCGGCGGGTGCGAGGTGCCTCCGGAGAGCGGGGAGAGCGCCGTGTCCAGCATGTCAAGGCCCCCGAGGATCGCCATGAGAGCGCTGGTCGAGGCCATCCCCGATGTGTAGTGACTGTGTAGATGGATCGGCACGCGAACGGCCGCTTTGAGGCCCTTGACGAGCCGGTATGCGTCCATGGGCGCCAGGAGCCCGGCCATGTCCTTGATGCAGAGAGTATCGGTGCCGAGGTCCTCCAAGCGTTTCGCGAGCTCGATGAACCGCTCCACGCTGTGCACCGGGCTGGTGGTGTAGCAAATCGTTGCTTCGATATGCTTGCGAACACGGCGGACGGCGGCAACGGACGTCTCCATGTTGCGGATATCGTTCAAGGCATCGAAGATGCGGAAGACGTCCACGCCGTTGGAGGCGGCCCGTTCGATGAAAGCGTTCACCACGTCATCGGGATAATGGCGGTAGCCGACCAAGTTCTGGCCGCGCAGCAACATCTGGAGCCGCGTGCGGGGCATCACGCGCTTGATCGCGCGGAGCCGTTCCCACGGATCTTCCTTCAGAAACCGCAGGCAGGTGTCGAAGGTCGCGCCGCCCCAGACTTCCAGCGACCAGAAGCCGACCTTGTCCAGCCGGTCGGCGACGTCGAGCATGTCTTCGGTCCGCATGCGCGTGGCCAGCAGGGACTGGTGCCCGTCCCGCAGGGCCACGTCGGTGAGCAGGACCTGTTTGGCCGGCGCGGCTTCGATGTCAATGGGAGCCGGCCGACGGGTACCCGCCTTTTTCGTTTTTTTCTTGGGCTTCTTCACGCTTACAGCCCTTCGTAGGCCACGATGGCCGCGGAGATGGCGACGACCAGATCTTCCGGATCGGTGTAGTCTTCGTAGTCGAACACCTCCGGATGCGTCTCCAGGTAGCTGGTATCGAACCGGCCCGCCTGGAAGTCGGGCTCTTCCATGATCCGTTGCATAAATGGGATCGTGGTCTTCATCCCCCGCAGCACGAATTCCTCCAACGAGCGGCGGGCCCGGCTGACCGTCTCTTCCCACGTCCGGCCTCGTACGACCAGCTTTGCGAGGAGGGCGTCGTAATAGGGAGGAATGGTGTAGTCCTTGTAGGCCATGCCGTCGATGCGGACGCCGACGCCGCCCGGCGAGTAATAGGCGGTCACGGTCCCGGTGCAGGGCCGGAAGTTGTTGCGGGGGTCCTCGGCGTTGATCCGGCATTGGATGGCATACCCCTGGAGCGTGACGTCTTCTTGTTGAAACTCCAGCGGCAGGCCGGCGGCCACCTCGATCTGCGAGCGCACGAGGTCGATCGCCGTGATCTGCTCCGTGATCGTGTGCTCGACCTGGATGCGGGTATTCATCTCGATGAAGTAGAAGTTGCGATCCTGGTCCAGGAGAAACTCCACCGTGCCGGCGTTGTCGTAGCTCACCGCTTTGGCGACGGCGATGGCCGCCTCGCCCATGCGCTGTCTCAGGGGGTTGTCCAGCACCAGCGACGGGGCAATCTCGATCAGTTTCTGGTGGCGGCGCTGGATGGAACAGTCCCGCTCGCCGAGGTGGATGATGTGCCCGTGCTGGTCCGCCAGGATCTGGAATTCGATGTGGTGCGGCCGCTCGATGTACTTCTCCAGGAAGAGTTCGCCGTTGCCGAACGAGGACAGCGCCTCCCGGCGGGCGACTTCCATCTGGGCGATCAGCGCTTGATCGTTATGGACCACATGCAGCCCTCGTCCGCCGCCGCCCATCGAGGCTTTGACCATCAGGGGATAGCCGGTGTTTGCGGCGAAGCTGAGGGCTTCCGTCGGGTGGGTGACGCTCGTCTCGGTTCCAGGCACGATCGGAACGCCGGCTTTCCGGGCGATCTCCCGTGCGTGCACCTTGTTGCCCATGAGGCGGATGGCCTCTGGAGACGGTCCGATGAACGCGATTCCCGACGCCTGGCAGAGCCGGGCGAATTCCGCGTTCTCCGAGAGGAACCCGTATCCCGGATGAATGCCGTCGACGCCGACCCGCGTGGCCAGATCCACGATGGCTTGCATGTCGAGGAAGCCCTGGACGGGGCCCGGCCCGATGAGGTGCGATTCATCGGCTTTCTTCACATAAATCGCGGTGGCGTCGCATTCCGCATAGATCGCGACGGTCCGGATGCGGAGCTCCCGGCAGGCACGGATGATGCGCATGGCGATTTCGCCGCGGTTGGCTATGAGAATTCTCTTAAACATTCGCCTCCAAAAATGTGCGCCAGAGTATCACAGGGCACGTGGCAAGTCGAGGGGCTGAGCGGGGGAAAACGCCGAAAGGAGCGAGCGTTATTTGGCCTGAATCAGGACGATGTATTGCGAGCTGCCGCCGGTGGTGACCACGTTGACCTTGCTGAGGCCGGGCTTGGCGTCCGGAACGGTCGCCTCGACGGTCGTCTCGTTGACGTGCTGGAACTTCGCCTTTGCTGAATCGGATCCGATGGAGACGGTCTGAAAGCATTCCTTCTTGCCGAAGTTTTCCCCCGTGATCGTGATCTTGTCCCCGGGCTTCATGGGGTCCGGCGAGACTTTGGTGATCTTCGGTCGCAAACGGTTGTCGCAGACCGGCGCCTTGTCGACCTTGTCGCCGGGGCCGCCCACGGAGGGGACATCATAGGCGCCGGAGCCCATTCCGGGGATGTTGACATCGGCGGAGGCGGCTGAGAAGAAGCCTGGCAGTACACCGAGGACCATGGTCAGGAGTACGGCCTTCGTCTTCATCGATGATCCTCCTTATGCTGCTAGGGCCTTCACTCAAGATTGGGTGTCTCGCCCCGCTTGCCCCAGCCAGGCGGAAGCCTGTTCAGTACCGCTTCCGCTTTCTTCATGCCGGCCTCGGCCTTGATATCGGAACTCCTGGGCTTTCTGGTCGGCCCTTTGATCGCCATGGTCACCGCCGAAATCTTCCGGACCGCCTTCTTCTGCATGCAGTGCGGGCACTCGGTGTCGGCCGGATTGAAGCTCAGCGACTGCTGCTCCTCGAAATCCCGTCCGCACCCTTCGCAATGGTATTCATATAACGGCATGGTAGGTTCCTTTCATCTCGCCCGACGACGTAAGGTATTATAAAGCGGAGACGGCTGCAAATCCAGTTGATCGGCTTGACACCGGCAGGGCTCGTCGGGTACGTTGCGACACGTTTTTGTCAGGAGCAGGAACGGGTCAAGTGCGCGGATGAAGGAGGTTTTCGAAGATGCCGTTGTTGTTGAGGAAATTCAAGCTTCCGAACGGCCTGATACAGCAAGAACGGATTGATGATCCGGACCGCATCGAGCGGTACCTGAAGTTGTTCGAGAAGGAAGACGTCAAAAAGCTCCAAACAGGCAGATGGGTCTGGATCGAGAAGGATGAGTGGCAGCTCATCCCGGACTGAGCGATGGCGCAGAAGTTCGCCAGCGGTCGGTGGGTCAAGGAGGGCTTCCTGGACAACCACACGTCGGGGCGGGTCGTCGGGCGGATCACCTTCGCAGCGATCGGCCCGGTGGAATTTCTGCTGCGCGGCGACTTCAAGGGCGAGATTCAGGGCAAGCTGATCACGTTTAGCAATCCGTCCTTCGAGGACGATGACGTCGCCGGTCATGTCCTCGGCGACCTGGAGAATCCTCAAACCGGCGACGTCAGTTTGATATCGTTCGACCCTCACCCGCACCTGCCGCCGCATCCCTACCTGGAATGGTTCTCGGACCGCGACAATCACTACCGTATCGAACTAGCCCCCGGCGCGGCCCGCATCGCCGATGAGAACGAAGCGTGCGCGCTCGATTCCGACATCGCCGCGATCGCCGAACGCCTGGCGGCTCTTCCCGCCGCACCCGCCAAATCCCGCGCTGATTCGGACTGGGTGTAAAGGGCAATGGATCAACTGGACTTTGTGACAATCGAAGGATTGCTGGCCTACGGGGAGGGTCTTGCTCGCCGCACTGCGGGTGAGGGAATCGTGCTCCCGCCTGTCCCGTCTCCTTCGGCTGACCGCCCACGGCGGGCCCGCGAAGCCATGGAGAAGATCCGCGCGTTTGTTCAGCGCGCTCAAAAAGGCTTTCCGACGGCCGAGGAATACAGGGCTGCGCGTCGTGCGATGATCGAGAGCGGGTGCGGCGGCGACGAACTCGTGTTTTTTGCCGCCTGGAATCAACTTCTCGCAGCCGGAGACCTGGCGCCGTTAGTGCGAGCTCCAATCGGCTCGGTGCAGAAACCGCCCCACCGTCGCCCGGTCGGGATCGTGCCGCGAGCTCAACTGACGCCGCAATTGGCCGAGGATCGCATCGTGTTGGATCTCGGCGATGATCGGTTCTGGTTGCTGCCTCGCGATTTGACCGGTCGAACCCTTCTTTTCACCATGCGCCATGGCATCTCGAAGGTCGAGAGCGCGAAGTATCGGGTCGGGCGCCGGCTTGCCAATGTGCTGGATCCTGACCGAGGTGTGGCAAAGGCCGACGCGGTCGGTGCCGCCCTCGCCAGGATGGTCGGTGTGGTCGGGCAACAACTGGACTTTCTCCATCTCCACAACTACCTGGACCCGCGCACGTTTGTCCATCTTGTCAGCCCGAGCCCGAACACGAGGCAGCTCTGCGAGCGGGTGGTTGCAGCCTTGCTTGCGTCACACTCCGACAGTTCCAAGGCGACCCAGCCCGCGGTTGAGTCCGCGTTGGAATCCCAGGATTTCGGCTGGGCAACCGGCTTGGACAAAAAGACGGAAGTCGAGGAGGCTGCCAAGGCGTTCGGCGTCGATCCGACGACAGCGAAGCGTCTCATCAAACATCCCCTCTACAGCTATCCGGGCGGTCACTCGTTCTTCGATGGCTATGTTGATGTCGTGGACGGTTTTCGCCGGCTGGGTCAATCGCACCAGGGGAAGGTCCTGTGTTTGTATACCCATAGCTCCACGTTGCGCGCGCTGATGATCTATCTGGATCCTCGGCCATTTCGTGAAGCCTTCACCGAGTTCGGAGAATACAAGGAAGGACAGGATAACGTTGTCCTGCTCACCTTCGAACACGGACTCTTGTCCGGCTATTCGACCGCGGTGGGTCTGTCGGCGCGGGAACGGGCGGCGCGCGAATCTTGGATGGCCGTCGAGCGTGAGCGGCGCGATCGGGTTACGCTGAAGCCCAAACAGATTAAACGAATCGTCGCCTTGGTGTCAGGTGGCGATTTTGCCGGAGCCGGTGCCGCGTTGAAGGAATTGCGGGTGGCAGGAAACCGGTTGGGCCTGGAAGTCTACTTTGTTCGTCATGGGTTCTTAGGACTGGCGAACAATTGGATCGAGGCGGTAACCGAGCAGGCCACACGAGGCATGGGCAGCAATGCGAGCACCCCGATCGGAAGCAGTCGCTTCGAGGACTTCAAGGATGAGCACGTCCAACAGGCCACGATGCGACACCTCAAGCCCCACATGGAAGACGGTGCACTGATCGTCATCGGAGGCGACGGCAGTCTTCGAGGCGCACGCGCTCTTTATGAAGGGTTCGGAGTCCAAGTCGTTGGGATTCCAGGCACGATCGACAACAATATCGCGGGGACAACGGCGCTGGGCTTCCATTCCGCCGTGGCACTGGCGAATCAATCGATCGAGTCGCTGAAAGCCACGAGCGCGGCCATGGGCAGCGTATTCTTTGTCGAGATCATGGGAGCTGGTTCGGGCCACCTTGCGTTGGCCTGCGCCTATCAGGCAAGGGCTGAAGGGGTGCTGGTCAACGAATACCCCGATCCCGATGCCTATATTGATGAGATCATCCTCGGCACGCTCAAGCGAACTCTGGGTGTCCCGAACAAAAGCCACTTATTTGTTGTGGCCGAGCAGACGCCCCACCGCCATCACCGGGACGGAGGGGTACACGGTCTTGTTGATTATGTGAGCGGCACGATCGCCCAGTGGCAACAGTTTCAGACGGGCCCCGGCCACTACCCACTGACACCTGCGACCAAAGCCACGATTCTCGGTCATACCTTAAGAGGGGCTCCCCCGACCCCGGAGGATAAGGCCATCGCGCAACACCTGGCTTATGAAGCAGTCGGCCGTTTGGTGAAAGACCCGGAGCGCGTCGTCGGGTGCATGTTGGCCTATCGCGAACCTGGAAACATCGAGGCGGTCCCGCTCCATGCTGTGGCGCCAAAGCAGTTTGAATGGGAGGTCTTCGCCCGGATGCACGGCACCGAACTTCCATAGCAAGAGAGCTCCACGAATGACGAATAACGAATAACGAGGGATGGCTTTCAGATGCGGAAGGCGAAGATCGTGTGCACGATTGGTCCGGCCAGCGACTCACCCGAGCTGCTGGGCCAGCTCATTGAGAGCGGTATGGATGTGGCTCGACTGAACTTTTCGCATGGCTCTCACGAGTCACACAGCCGCGCCATCAAAGCTCTCCGCGAAGCGGCTGGCCGTCGGCGCGCGCCGGTCGCCATCATCCAAGATCTCCAAGGACCGAGGATCCGTATCGGGACGATCCCGGATGGCGGGATCGACGTGGCCGCTGATCAGCGCGTGAGGCTGCTGATGGTGCTCTTGCGATCTGGTGGCCAGAGCGGTTCCCAGTCCGTCGCACCTGCCACCGCCACCGATATTCCTGTGACCTACCAGTACCTGGCGCGAGATGTTCAGCCAGGCGCGCGGATTCTGATCGATGATGGGCTCGTCGAGCTGACGGTGAATCGGATCAACGGCGGCGCCGTCGAGTGCACGGTGGTCACCGGCGGACGGATTACTTCCCATAAAGGGATCAACTTGCCTGGCACTCTGGTCAGCGCGCCCACGCTGACCGACAAGGATCGGGAAGATCTCCGGTTCGGGGTAGCCCAGGGAGTGGATTACGTGGCCCTGTCGTTTGTCCAAGGCCCCGATGACGTGGTCGCCGCCAAAAAGCTGATTGCCGAGTACGGCGGCGATGTCCCGGTCATCGCCAAAATCGAGCGACCTGAAGCGATTCATTCTCTCGGCGGGATTCTTGATCAGGCGGACGGGGTGATGGTTGCACGCGGCGATTTAGGCGCCCAGATGGGTCCGGAGGCGGTTCCGGTTCTCCAGAAGCGGATTATCGCGGAAGCCAACCGTCGCCGCCGTCTCGTGATCACCGCCACCCAGATGCTGGAGTCCATGACCCAGAACCCTCGTCCTACCAGGGCCGAAGCCTCGGATGTCGCCAATGCGGTCTTCGATGGGACTGACGCGGTGATGCTCTCAGCAGAAACAGCGATCGGGCGCTATCCGGTGGAAGCGGTGCGCGTCATGGATCGGATCATCCGGGCGGCGGAGGAGGGGATTGAACCACGGTTCGAGCGTCGGTCGGATGTCGTCCACGGCGAGGTCTCATTCTCAGAGGCCATCTGTACCTCAGCCTCTTCGGCGGCCTCAGCGATCACCGCCAGCGCGGTTGTGGCGTTCAGTGAATTGGGCACAACGGCCCGCTTGATCTCGAAGCAGCGCCCTGTCGCTCCGATCATCGCGTTCACGCCGTTTGAGACGGTACGCCGGCAGATGGCGCTGTACTGGGGAGTGATTCCCCATACGATGGAGCAGATCGCTCAGACGGACGAGCGCGTACACGAAGCGGAGCGTCGCTTGAAGGCGGAGGGGCTCGTGAAACCGGGGCAGCGGATCGTGATCCTGTCTGGCACTCAGATCGGTCAGCCCGGCGGGACCAACTTGATGAAGCTACATCATGTCGAGTAAATTTCTCGACCGGCAGTAGGCGCGGACGCGTTCCAGAAAGTTCTCGATGGCTTGGGGGTCATGCAGCCGGCTTTCCTCCTCGACCGGCATGTCGGGAAAATGCTGCATGAAGGCCTGCGCGAACAGGCCGGCCCCGTCTGGTGTCTCCATTCCCTCTGTGCTGAAAAGAGGAACCCCGCCAATACCGCAGCTGGGCGAACCACTCTTGAAGACGAAGCCGGAGAGGTTCAGGGTTTCTAATTCACGGACCCGTTGGCTTGCGAAACGGTTCATCGCGTCGGTGTGATCGACTCCTGTGTTAATCGTGACCAGACGCGGTGCGTGCGGATCGCCGACGAGCCGCATGGGCTCGCGCGGCGTGCCCAGGCCAAGTTCCACTTCCGGGCACACCGGGACCCACTCCACGTACCGACCCAGGGCCTCGAGCAGAAGGCCGTCTCGTTTGTGCCCTCCGTCGTACCGGACGTGCTCACCGAGCAGACATTGGCTGATCCCGATGCGAACAGGTACGGGCATGTCCGCCAACGTGCCGCAGCGGGCAGGGATGTGTCAAGCGCGGGTGGCGCCGATGTCGCCGGAGGCGAAGGGGTGACGCCGGAAGGGGGTCCCCCGCCGCGCGCAGCTTTTCGGAGCACGGCGGGGGATGCAGGCGGCAGGACCCCGGAGCCGCAGGCGACAGGACCTGCATTTGACTCCCTTTCTGACAGTCCCTAGAATGGCTTTCTCTATGAATGATCGCTTCCTCAAAGCCTGCCGCCGCGAACGGACGGACTGCGTGCCGGTGTGGTTCATGCGGCAAGCCGGCCGCTACATGGAGGACTACCGAAAAGTCCGCGCGAAGCATTCCATCCTCGACGTCTGCAAGACTCCCGAACTGGCGGCCCAGGTGACGCTTCAGCCAATTGATCGCTTCCCGCTCGATGCCGCCATCATCTTTGCCGACATCCTGCTGCCGCTGGAACCGATGGGCCTGCGCGTCACGTTCGAGGAAGGCGAGGGTCCTGTGATTCACAACCCCGTCAGGACACGCGCGGACGTGGAGGCGCTCAAGCTGATAGACGGGGACGAGCTCCGGTACGTGGCGGAGGCGATCAGAGTGGCCCGCCGCGCGCTTGAGGGACGCGTTCCGCTGATCGGGTTCGCCGGCGCGCCGTTCACGCTGGCCAGCTATGCGATCGAGGGAGGCGCCTCCCGGAATTATGTCGAAACCAAAGGCCTCATGTACCGGGAGCCGGCCATCTGGCACCGGCTCATGGACAAGCTCGCGCGCGTGGTGACCGCCTACTTGCGTAGCCAGATCAAGGCGGGCGCCCAGGCTGTGCAGCTGTTTGACAGCTGGGTCGGCTGTCTCAGTCCCGACGACTATCGTGAATACGTGCAACCGCACGTGCGGCTCATCTTCGACGGGCTGAAGAATGAACCAGTCCCGCTGATCCACTTCGGGACAGGGACGGCGACCCTGCTCGAATTGATGCGGGAAGCCGGCGGTACCGTCATCGGCGTGGACTGGCGGGTGCCGCTCGATGAGGCTCGGCGCCGGCTTGGTTCCGGGGTTGCGATCCAGGGCAACCTGGATCCCGTTGTGCTCTTTGCGCCCATTCCCGAGATCGAGCGGCGCGTGGAAAGCATCTTGCGGCAGGCCGGCCCTGAGCCCGGCTTCATTTTCAATCTGGGGCACGGCATTCTCCCCAACACGCCGGTCGAGCATGTCCAGGCAGCCGTGGATCTGGTCCACAAGCTCAGCATGCGGTGATCACCCGCCGTTTCATGTCTGAACAACTTCACCCGAATGAACCGATCGGAGTCCTACTGATGGCAATGGGAGGACCGGATTCCCTGGAGGCGGTGGGACCGTATCTGAACGATGTCCGCGGCGGCCGGCCCACCTCGCCTGAACTGGTCCATGAGATTACGGAGCGGTACCGGGCGACCGGTGGGAAATCTCCGGTGTTGGCGATCACGAGAGAGCTGGCGAAACGGCTGGAGGATCGTCTCAATGAAACCGGCCAGGCCCGTTTTCGAGTGTATGTGGGATTGCGGCACTGGCATCCCTACATTCGGGAGACCTACCAACAGATCGTCAAGGACGGCGTCCGACGGTTGGTCGGCGTGTGCATGGCGCCGCAGAACTCGCAGATGAGCGTGGGCGCCTATGTGAGGAAAGTCTCGGAAGCCCAAGCCGAATCCGGGACGCCGATTCATTTTTCCTACGTGCCGAGTTGGAACATCCATCCGGCGCTTGTGCGGGGCATCGTCGCCAATATTCAGGAGGCGCTTGGAAAATTTTCAACCGACTCGCGTGACCGTGTGGCACTGATCTTCACTGCCCACAGCCTTCCCGAGCGGATTCTCCAGAGCGGGGACCCCTATCCGGACCAAGTGCGGGCATCGGTCGAGGCCGTCTTGACCGCGTTGGGACCGCTTCCGGCCACCGCGACGTGGCGGTTCGCCTATCAGAGTCAAGGACAGTCAGGCGAAAAATGGCTGGGGCCGACGGTCGAGGATACCCTCGACGAACTGAGCGGGCTCGGCTACCGGCACGTCCTCATGGTGCCAATCGGTTTTGTGTCGGACCACCTTGAAGTCTCGTACGACATCGACATCGACTTCAAGAAACGGGCGCGCGACCACGGCATGCAGCTTGAGCGTATCGCCATGTTGAACGCCACGCCGCCGCTGCTTGAGACGCTCCTCGACGTGGTGACCACCCATCTCCAGGAGACCGGCCTCTGAACGTCTCCCGCACAGTGGTCATCGTCGGCGGGGGGATTGCCGGTCTCAGCACGGCGTACGCATTAACCGAGAAAGCGTCCCGCCAAGACATCCCCCTCACCTGTACGCTCATCGAAGCGGAACCACGGCTCGGCGGCAAAATTCTTACTGAATCGGTCAATGGGTTTCTCATCGAGGGCGGTCCCGATTCCTTCCTCTCACTGAAGCCGTGGGGGCTCGAGTTGTGCCGGAAGCTCGGTCTGGCCGATCGTGTGATCGGCACGAATCCGGACCAGCGGAAGACCTTTGTGTATTCGCAGGCGCGTCTCCACGAACTGCCGGAAGGACTCGCCATGGGTGTGCCGATCAAGCTGGGACCGTTCCTCCGAAGCGATCTCCTTTCCTGGCGGGGCAAGCTTCGGCTGGGCGCAGAACTCCTCGTGTCGCGACGACGGGAGGAAGACGATGAGTCGCTGGGGTCCTTCTTTCGTCGGAGGCTGGGCCATGAAGCCTTGGAGCGGATCATCGAGCCGCTGATGACCGGCATCTACGCCGGCGACGCGGACCAACTGAGCATTCAGGCCACATTTCCACGGTTTCCCGAGATGGAGCGCGCGCATGGCAGCATTGTTCGCGTGATGCTGGGCACATGGCGGCGGCAACAGGCTTCCGGACAAGGAGAGCGCTCGCGCGTGACACCGTTCGTGACGCTTCGCGGCGGGCTCGCGGAAATGGTCCGGGCCTTGGCGTCCCGTCTCGCGGTGGTCAAGGTGCTGACGGGACGTCGGGTGCAGGCGGTCCGGGTGCGGGGGGAAGACCCAGGTTACAAGATCCTGATCGAAGGGGAACAGCCCCTTGCGGCCGACGCGCTAGTTCTAGCGACGCCGGCTTACGATGCGGCTTCATTGCTGGAACCGCTTGACGGCGGATTGGCCGGAACGATGCGGGATATCCCCTATGCCTCAACCGCGACGGTCTCCCTGGGATTTCGCCGTGAAGGCTTCCGCCATGACCTCGGTGGCTATGGGTTCGTGGTTCCGCGGAGCGAAGGGCGTCTGTTGCTTGCGTCGACGTGGACATCGTCGAAGTGGAATCATCGGACGCCGGACGACGCGGTCCTACTCCGTTCCTACCTTGGCGGCACGGGCCGTGAAGCGGTGGTGGAGCGGTCCGACGAAGAGCTGGTGGCATTGGTGCGCGAGGAGCTCAAGGCCATCATGGGGATTACGGAACACCCTATCCTTGCCAGGGTGTACCGGTGGCCGCGCGCGATGCCGCAGTATCTCGTGGGACACCTGCGACGCTTGGCGACCATCGAGGAGAGACTCAGGCGGTTGCCCGGTGTCTTCTTAACGGGCGCGGGCTATCGCGGGGTGGGGATCCCGGACTGCATTCGAGACGGCCATGAGACGGCGGAACGGGTGCGTGCGTATTTTGACAAGGGCCCAGCGCGGTTCGTATAGTAAGGCCGTGGCCGATAACCCCCCCCCGCCGGCGCATCAATACGACGTGACACTCTCGACCGGTCCCTTCCGGGAGCCGGATGCGGAGGCGATCTCATACGACTTCTACGTCAATCGCAAGGGATGGCTGATTCCGAGGGCGATGCGGGTCTTCGTCGACATCAAAGGAGAGCTGGATCTCTTCCAGCATCAGATCCTGGACGTATCGGGTGGCTCGCCCGGCCAGCAGTTGAAACTCATGCAGATGTTGACCCGCAAGATCGCCGATCAGAAGGTCCGGATCGTGCTCGAAGAGAACCGCATCGAAAAGGCCACAGAAGTTCTGGTCAAAGGGTTCACGGGAAACGACGGGTACCTTGCCCTGAAGCTGGAAACCTGGATGAGGGCCGTCAAGGACCAGGTCAGGGAGGAGATCAAAACCCAGGTCGGGTTGTAGGGGGACCTCCGCTTAATACCCCCCTAGTTGCCCACGATTGCCGAACCCGCCGGGTGCCTTTTCCGCCGCCGTCTCCTTTTTCTTCTTCTCCTTCTGGGGCTCGCCGTAAGGCCGCAGCGCGGGGGAATCCCAGATCACCGGGTTGCCCGGCGCCAGATCGGCGGCTTCCAGGAAGTGCGTGCGGGCCTCTTCTTTCTCGCCCAAGTACGTCAGCGCGAGCCCGAGGTTGTAATGGGCCTCGGCGCATTTCGGCCCATCCGACACCGCCAGGAGGAACTCCGCTTTGGCCGGCTCGAACCGGCGTTCTTTGTAATGGGCCATCCCGGCCAGATTATGCTGAGCGACGGATGTTGGCTTACAGCCGTTCGCCGCCAGCGCCGGGCGCAACGGAGACGGAGGATTGAGAACGGAACAGCCTGATACCGCGATGGCCACGAGGAGGCTGCAGGCGCTGCTCGTGACGGAGGGAGGAATTAACGCGCAGGTCCGCAGCTGGCGGCGTAGAATCATGAAGCCTAATCATAGGCGCAATGGGCAAGGCTTTCAAGAGGCAGCAGAATTTGCCCCATCCTCCTGCGGGCGTTACAATGGAGCCACTCATGTCGATGCCTGAGCCGATCCGTCATCAGCAGTTTGTCAAAGCGCTCCAACATGAACCGCTTGCATGTGGGCGGGTGGGATGCCCGGGCCCGGTCCAGGCGACGGATCTGTCGCAACTGCCCGACCGGGTCAAGGTCTTCGAGTTGCGGTGCGAGCGGTGCGGGTGGCAGGACCGCCTCGCCGGTCGTGAAGAACGTGAGCCTCCATGGGATGAGACCGCGTTGTTGGACTTGGCCTACGAGCATCTGATGCACCAGCAGCCGGTCTGTCCGCGCGACGGCACTCCCGTAGTGTTTATTTCCCTGCCGAACCCTCGACGCAAGGGCCGGTACCGGTTGTCCTGTTTTTATTGTGGCCGGCAGGCCGAGATGGACTGGCCGCCTCCGGAAGCCAGGCTGTAAGGGGGCCGGGCGGGCCTTCAGTTTTTCATGAGGACCAAGCCGACCTGGATCGCCAGCATGAGCCGCTCGGGCTCCACCGGCTTTCCCAGGATATCGACCGAGTCCATGTCCCACACTTCCTTCAGCAAGTTCTCGCCCTGCGTGGCCGTCATCATGACGATCCCGCCTGTGTAGTTCCTCGCTCGCAATTGCCGCAGCAGCTCCACACCTTTCATGTCCAAGATGTCCGCGTCCAGAACGATCAGTTGGGGTCTCTCATGGTCCAGCAGCTGCAGGGCTGTGGTACCGTCCTGGGCGGTGTGGATCTGAAAGCCGTGGAGCTTCAGGAACTGCGCGAATGCTTCGCGTGTCTTCGGGTTGTTGTCAATCAGCAGAATGGTGTCCGTCGCCGGCACGACCGGCGCTGTTCCCGTCTTCGCTGCGGGCGACGGCGCGGACCCCGGGGTCTTGTCCGAAGGCTTGAGCAGGCGCTCCATGGACGCCACGATCGAGTCGAGGGACAGCTTCTTGCTGAGAAAGTCGGTCGCTCCGAGCCTCCGGGCCTGTTCCTCCAACTGATCCGTCCCCCAGCCCGTCAGGATCATCACGACGGCGTTGGGATCGATCGCGCGGATCTGCTTCAACACTTCGATGCCGTCCATCTCCGGCATGCGGAGATCCAGCAGCGTGAAGTGAGGGCGGCATTGCATGTATGAGGCCAGGGCATCGTGCCCATTGTAGGCGATGAGGACCTCGTGCCCGTGGCTCTTGAGAAGCCACTTCACCAGGTCGCAGAAGGCCGGCTCGTCGTCAACTACTAGGATGGTCGCCATGCTTCAACCTTGCGTGCAGTGCGCAGAATACAGGGGATCGGACAGAGAGGTCAAGGCCGCTACGGTATCACATAGCTGAGGCCGAAGATGTAGAGCTGGTCGGTGGTCTTGCGCCCCGGCGCGGGGTTGCTGTTGTACAGGAAGTCGTATTCCAGATTGAGAGAGAGGTGTTTATAAACGGGGACGCGGAATCCTTGATCCGCCCGGATACGCACCGCTTTTTCCGGGTTCAAGTCTCGATAGCCCTCCTGCCGGTGAAAGAAAATCAGCCGCTCGGAAATCACGGGTGTGGTCCAGTTGATGGCCCAGCGGGCCGCGGCTGTGTCCTCATCCGCCCGCGTCTTCCAATCCGTGTGCACACTTGCAAGACCCACCTCTGCAGAAAGCTGAGTTGTCCTGGTGTCAATAAATTGATAGCCGGGACCCACGCCGAGGGTGCGCCGCAGTCTCAAGTCCTGTAGCGTATCCTGCTCGAGCAAAGCGAAGAAGGCTCCATAAACATGCTTCGTAAAAAAATAGTCATACGTGGGCCTGGCCAGCGAATTCCGCACGGTAATCTTTTGGCTCTGCTCCGCATAGTTATATTTGCCTTGGACACCAAAGCGATGCTGGTCGGCACGCAACGAGAAGAGCGCCGAGGCGTTCATGGCAATGGAGTCGGAATTTCCCTTTGCTGACGATCCACCGACATTCAACACACCGCTGTACCGCACCCGCTCGACCGACTCGATCTTCTCGATCGTGGCCACGCTGTCCAACTGAATTGGCGCAGATGTCCCCCCTTCCGGGCTTGAAACCACCAACTGGCCTGGTGCTGGAGAAGAAATCACGCCTTGCACGGTAGTGTCATCGACCGTCTTGATTCTGAAGGATTGACTGGACGTCAGGCTTTGGACCTCTTTCCATTCGACCTGCACGTCGTGCGCATAGCTCGTCTTCAACTTCAGAACTTCCTTTTCCATCTCGACGATGTCGCCGCTCAACCGATCCCCATTCTTCAAAATGACCTCATCGGCCCACGCCATGGTACTTGGCCAGGCGAGGAGGCCTATGGCGATTGCCACGGCGCACCATGAGCGAGCGGCATTAGAAAGGAGGGTCATAGGCTATTGTTTTTCTTTGGTGGCGGTGGAGGGTATCGAACCCCCGACCCGCGGCTTATGAGTCCGCTGCTCTACCAACTGAGCTACACCGCCAAACCAAGCTTGCTCGATCCGGGAACCCGTTGCTCTTTGTGGGGGTCCTGTCGCCGAACAGCCCTGACGTGCTCAGAGCGTTTCGGCGTCGCAGCCCCGATGACTCGCCTGTACGCTCTTCCGCTCCGCCCGGGCGCCTGTTCGGCGCCACCCCTCATCATTGCAACGGGTGAAACGATTAAACATGCCGGATATTCAATACCACAAGTGGCTCTTTTATCAAAGTCTCCTCATCCGACGAACGGCTCATGCGTGTCGTGGAGTTGCCGGACCATCGTGGCCTCAATGCGGTTGGTCACGGTGGTGCGCCCGGCCTTGCGGGATTTGATGAACACTCCGTGCACTAGGACGGCATCGCCGTTTGACAATTCCGGCTTGCCCTGCATGATGACAGACACGCTCCCATGGCCGTCTCTTAGCACGAAGGTATAAAAGAGCCGCTTGCGCGGGCCGACCTGTGTCGCAATGTCGGCAACCTCGCCGACAACGGACACCGGTTGTTGATGGTATTGGTCGCCGTGTTTCAGGAGTTCCGTGACCGTCAGAGAAGATCCGCCGGCAGAAGAAACCGGCATTCCAAGAAGTCCTCCCGCCAGGATCAGACTGACGAGCAAACGATCACCAGCGAAGCGCATGGAAGGCCGGCGCCTACCACCAACGATCGGAGCCTCTCCCCCCAGTTTGTCCCGCATCGTCGCCGGTGAAGGGACGCAAGCGCTCGTCCACATCCAGCGGGTGCTCTTCCTCGGCGGCCTTGGCCTGCTCTTTCGCGGCCTCGATGGCTTCCTTGTGAGGCATGGCCGCACGGGTCTTGGCCGCGCCGAGGACCTCTGCGAACGGGCGGCCGGCGACCCCAGAGTCCTGCTGGGCGGATCGCAGCGTGGTGAGGCAGTTGAAGCATTGCGTGGTCAGCGTCCATATCTTGACTTCTTCATCTTCGCCCAGTTCGTACGTCGCCGCACTGCGAAGCTTTGCGGTCAAGCCTTTGGTACCGCCTTCGGGATGCGCGCAGGGCTTGGGTGTCGGAGAGGGCATGGGCTCGGCTGCAAGCGTCTGAACGGTTTGTGACCACAGGTCAACGGCCAAATTGAGGGGTTTGCTGCTGATGCCTTCATTTTTGCTGCCCCCCGCCAGCTTGGAGCCGATGCCGGCGTTGACGGCCGCGGCAAGACCGGCCGCATCGGGGCTGGCCTTCACGGTCGCTACCAGCGCGGTGACGTAATGCTGGACAGCCTTGACCCGCCGGCCCGTGACGGAACCGGTGGAAGTGCCGCAGATCTCGGCGAGAAACTCATCGGAAAGGGACGAAGCAAGACAGGAATGGCGTTCCTGGCGGACCTGTTCGAGCCGCTTTTTAAAACGGTTGTGGCGACGGAGGTGGGCCTGGTATTCGAGGCTCAAGCGTTCCCGGCGATAGTCCTCTTCTTCAACTTCCTGTTTCTCGGCGCGGGCGGCCAACTTTTTCAAGGCGTAGGTGAGCGGAGCCACCCTGGCTTGCGCGCGAAGATCATCGAGGGATTCCTGGCTCAGTTCGCACTCGGTGGAGAGCAGTTGCGCGGTCGCGTCGATCTCCTGCTGCAATCCTTCAAGGTAGTCGCTGTAGAACGCGATCAGGAGATTCAGCCGCGCCTGGTGCTCGCGGAGACGGGCCTGGAATTCCTTGGCTCGGTACTCGACCGCCACGAGCCATTCCTTCGGCACCCCGTTGATCTTTTCTCGACGTATGGCGGTATTGCCGCCGAAGGCCTGCGACACGTACCCGCCGGCTCTCATATTGGGCTCTTTTCGCTCCTGCGCCATGAAGGCAATGTCCTCCGGCGTCGGATCCATGTACGGCAGCAGAAGGAGGCGAAGCATCACTCGATGGACCGGCTGGAGCGCGGCAATGGCGGTGTCGATGTGCCCGCGTGTCAGCGTCAGTTGCGTCGAAGCCGCGGTGGTCATGTCACGGCCCGCTTGTCGAGTTCTTGGGCGATGTAAGTGGACAAGTCGTCGACGGAGCCGTTCGCGTAGATGGTGCTGGGGACCTCGACGCAGACCAGCTTGTCGGCGGACACCCCTTGTTCCTTGGCGTAGTCCGGGTCCACGTAGTATTTGAACGTGCCGTCGGGACGCTTCAGCACATACAGCGGCGTGGTATCCATGCCAAACAATGCCTCGGGGACGTGAGTCTTGGATAACACACGCCTGCTCGCAGTGTCAATCAAACCTCCGACCCCTTTATTCATTTCCGGCGGCCGCCAGACGGGCGAACAGTCGCTTCATCGTGTTGACCCGCGCGAGGTAGGCGCTGACGTTGTGGTCGCCGCACCGCTGGCGGGCGGTCAGCCGGAAGCCGCGCCTGGCATAGGTGTCGCCCGTACCGGCTCCGCATAGGTGGGTCACGGCGGCCAGATCCTGCTTCTGCTGGAGGGTGGCAGCGGTGATCCGCCGGCGCCCCAGCGCGCTCGCGACGCTGCGATCCAGCAGGGCCGCTGTCAGCTCGATGGCGTGGCTCGGCAGGACGCGCGTGTAGAGGCTGTTGAACCAGCACGATTCTGTGTTGTGCCAGGGGCCATCCTCCACGACGACATGGTTATGGATACAGTAGCGCTTCGCCTGCTGGAACGTCGAGTCGGTGATTTGGTACATGCCGACCGCGCTCGACGCAGGTTGGTACAGCTCGAAGGGATTCCATGTCAGGCGCCACCGCCAGTACGTCCGCGCCACCGGGTTGCTCCCGCTCTCGACCTGGGCGAGCGCGGCCAGAAGCTCGGGCGTGATCACCGCGGTCGAATGCTCTTTGAAGAGCGGCCCGTATTGCTGCCATGTCTCAGTCGGGGTCTTGAGGAGGACGCCGCTTAGCGGAAAGAAGACCTCGGTCGGCTTGCCGAGCGCCTGGTACACCCAGTTGACGGCCAACCAAACCGCCAGGATGACGACCGCAACGGCGAGGGCCCGGACTGCCATCGGCGCGGCCGCCAACGCCCGGAACGCACGCCGGAACGATCGAACGCGCCGGCGGACAGCCGCGATCCGGCGGGAACGCACACGCGTCTTTTTCTTTCGAGGAGCGGCTCCGGCGGCGCGTGAATGTGACCAGGAGGCCATGAGTCTACTATAACCGAATTGGTGCGGGCGGTTTTCTTTACAGCGCGATCGTTTCAATCCGCCGGATGTCGTCAGGGGAGAGTGCGAGCTGTTCGGCCTGGAGGTCTTCTTTCATATGTTGTTGGCTCGTGGTGCCGGTCAACGGGAGCATCCCGATGTGCATGGCAAACCGAAAAATGATCTGTGCAGAACCCGTCCCTAACCGTTTGGCGATGGTCCGAATTTCCGGATCGGCAAGGACCGCGCTATTGGCAGTTAACAGCGAAAAGCCTTGATAGATGATGCCATGGGCTTGGCAAATCTCCCTCACCTCTTTGTCCCATCCGAGCACGGCATAACACCGGTTTTGCACCACCATGGGTTTATGCTTCGCCTGTGCACAGAGCTGGGTGAGTTGTCCGGCCGTGACGTTGCTGATGCCGATCATTTTGGTTTTCCCTGCTTGATAGAGCGCTTCCATGGCCGCCCACACCTCCCAATCCGCTTTCCCCAAGCCCTGCCGCTGATAGGGCCCGTGTAGGATGTAGGAGTCCACATACTCGGTGTGCAGGTGGGTCAACGAGCTGTCAAAGGACTGTCTGACTTGGGTGGTGAGATCGGCCGAGGCATCGTAGGGGGTGCGATGGTCTTGGCCCCCGACCGGAGTAAACTTGGTTTGAAGAAACAGGCGGTCTCGCGTGATCCCTTTCTTCGCGAGTGCCTGCAGGGCTTCACCCACTAGGGCTTCCTGGTAATGGATCAGTTGATTGGCCGTGTCGATGGCCGTGAAGCCCGACGCCACCGCCAATTGCACCAGACGCGTCGTGGCCTCTTTTTTCCAAGCCGTGCCATACATAAAAGACGGCAAAGGAACGTGGTTATAGGCGGTCAAGGTCATATCGAGTCTGAGCCTAATTACTCTCTCCGAGGGCCGACAAGGGCCTGGAACAACTGGTTAAAGTCGGCCTTGGCTGTTTCTACAAACACGCCCCGATTGCCACCGATGGCCACTGTCCACTTGCCACCAGAGTAGGCCCAGCCCTGTTGGGGCACCCAGTTCATCTTGCTCAATTGCGCGAAAGCGCCAGCCAGCGTGTTGAACAGCATCGTAACGGTAGCGCAGAATTGAGCCGTCATCGCCGCCATCTCGGGCGACATGTCCATCTTCGCCTTGTAGGCCACCAGTTTTCCGTCGGCGGTGAACTCGCCAGCGGCGACGACACCGTTAATGTTGAGCAGTTCCTCCAGTGTTGCTGCCATGTTTATCATCTCCTTTCTTGGTGTTCAGAGTTGGTAGAGAGAAGCCCCAGGCATATCGCTTACTCTCCGCATGTAATTAGGGTCAAACTCGACTTTTCAGGCTACCACTACACCCCACCCAGGACCCTCAGAAAATCGAGTCTGACTCTAATTACTTCCTCCTGTCAATAAACGCCCTGCGGCTACGGCGCGAAGCGTTTGCGGCGCCAGAGGATGTAGGCGGTGAAGACGGCGAGCAACACCAAAAATGTGATGCGGATCCTATGCGGAGGCGGCAGGACGGCCAGGTTCACCGTGGCGTTGACCAGGCCGAATGCGGCGTAGAGCAGGTAGACCAACAACCCCCAGCGCTTCACCCGGAGGAACCCGATCCCGATCAGAAGGTGAAAGACAGGCGATTGCAGTTTCCAGAGGATGCCCCACGTGCCTTCAAACGTGGTTCCCAGGATTTTCAACCCGTATTCAGGATTGGCGACGATGATATAGATATCCATAAAGGCCGTGAGAAAGAAATGTGCCCCGAGATAGCGAAGATCGTGACCCCGCTCATAGGCAATCTTCAGGGTGCGGAAAAGGCCTGCCGTCTCAACCGTCGATGGAAGGTAGGCATCGTAGCTTTGGAGAGACCACCAGGGCAGCACCAGCAACAGAAGAAACATGATCGAGGCGCCGGTCCCGACGGTCTTGATCAGCGACCATGTCGCGGCGAGCAGAAGCAGTCCCGTGGCGAAGATCGCGATCGAGTGACGAAGCTGGTTCTCGAGCAACTGGCCTAAGCCGGGGAGGACAGCGGACAGAAGAGCGGCGGTCTTGTAAGGAAACCCTGCGGAGCGAGGTGAAGCCTCGTTACCCTCCGAGAGTGTCAAGGGCTTCTTTGAGGCTCTTGTGGACGCAGGTGAAGATCGGTGTGTCGCGCAAGGTATACCGGCTGCCTTCGGTTTCGCGCAGGGCCATCACCAGATCCAGGAAGTCCTCCGGCTTGTCGCTCTCGAACGCGACCACCCATTCCTGGTCGTCCAGACCGAAGGAGTAGGTCGTGTTGAGCTTGACGGACGGGAACTTGTGGCCGACCTCGATGTGCTCGTCCATCATCCCCTGCCGGGCCGCCTTGGTGAGCAGGAACCACCCGCGGGTCTTCAGGAATGGATAGACGAAGATGTACTTGCTCTTGCCGGGCACGATCGTCAGGCGCTTGCTCTCCTGGTTCTCGTGGACGTGGTGGTCCACGTAAATGGAGCGTTTCGTCATGGAGAGATAGGAATAGGGCGTCGTCAGGTACTTGCCCAGCCCGCTGGCGAGCATCTTGGTGCTCATCTCCTGGAACAATTCGAGCTCGTAGGAGATCCGCCAGAGCATGAAATCGCAGTCCCCGCGGATGCCGATCAGCGAATAGGGGATGACCATGACCTTGCCGGCATAGTCCTCGACCGCCCGCATGAACTCCTGCTTGCCTTGGGTCCGTTCGGATTCCGGCAGGCGGCGCCAGGCGGGATCGACTTTATAAAACCCGAAGTTGACGTATTGCCGTTTTGGTGCTGGGGTTTGCGGTTCCGGACCGGCCATGAGCAGTGCCTCCCTGCGGGCGAAACGTGACGAACGAATGAATGACGAAACGGTATTTCTAGCACCAGGGCGAGGAATTTGTCAAATGGTGAGAAAGCCGGGCGGCCGCTAATTTTTTTAGATAATTGGCCCCCTGCGGTGTATACTACGCTCCCAACCGTGGGAGCCCTTCCCGAGAGCTTCGTTGAGATCGACGGCATCCTGGTGGATCGTCGGATCTTCACCACGCCCTTCATCTGCGACGTGGTGCTCCAGAATTGTCATTCCGCCTGCTGCCACAAGGGCTGTGTCGTGACGACCGGTGACGTCGAGCGGCTCACTCCCCACCTGGACGGGATCGTGAAGTACCTGCCGGAGGCCAAGCGGGCGTTTCTCCGCCGCGAAGGGGGGAATTTCGTCGGTGATCCCGACCGGCAGGGGACCGACATGCTTCCGCAGGAAACCATGGCCATGATTCGGTTCTTCAAGTCGCCCGAGGAGATGCGCTGCACCTGGGTCGTGGACAACGGCTGTGTCTTTCTCTACCCCTCCACCGAGCAGGCTCCCGGCAATGGACGCGCCGTCCCCGTCAACCACTGTGCCGTCCACTCCTACGCGCTGGAACAGGGAATGGACTGGAAAGAGTTCAAGCAGACGGATTGCGTGCAGTATCCTCTCTGCACCTATACCAGGGAAGGACGGACGGTGCTGGCGTTGCAGGAAGAACCGGGCCGGGCCGGCGTTCCCTGCCTCAACAATCCCATCGGGCCGCTCATGTACCGAAGCCTGGCCGGGACCATCACCTATCTTTTGGGCGAGCGCTTCAATGAAAAGGTCCAGGCTTACGGACACGCCCACTTCCCGGGCGGTGAACCCGCCGGCTAACGCTGGTGTGCCATGGTGCGCGCTGAGGTCATCGCCATTGGGTCCGAACTGCTCCTGGGAGGCGTGGCCGATACCAACTCGCTGTTTCTTGCCGACGAGCTGCTGACGATCGGCATCGAGGTCCGGTACAAGACCGTCGTCGGCGATGATCCCAAGGACATCGAAGCGGCGCTCCTCCATGCCTTTGGGCGGGCCGATGTCGTCGTGACCACCGGAGGATTGGGTCCCACCGGGGATGATCTGACCCGCAAGATCGTCGCGCGGGTCACCGGCCGGCGGTTGGTGCTCCACGACCAGACATTGCGCGCCATCACCCACCGGCTGACAGTCCGGAAGCGTCCGGTAACGGCCGAGCAGACCACGCAAGCGCTGATCCCTTCGCGCGCGCAGGTGATTCCGAACCCCGTTGGAACGGCGCCTGGGTTCTTCCTCCAGCAGAAGATTAAGGACAAGGAGCGCGCGTTGCTGTGCCTGCCCGGCGTCTCGATGGAGGTGCAGCACATTGTCCAGGAAGGGGGCAGCGTGTTGCTGGAAGCCTTCGCGGGAAAAGCGGCTCGCGGGACGCTGATCCGTCGACGACTCCGGACGTTCGGTCTGGTCGAGTCGGAGATCGATGCGCGGTTGAAGGGTCTCTGCCAAGCTGAGAAGAACGCCGTCCTCGGGCTCCAAGCCGGAACCTATGGCGTGGATATCTCGATCACGGTGCAGGGCCGGCATCCCGAATCGGCTGAGTCGGTGGCGAAGCGGCTGGAGCGCGCGGTGCGGGATCGGGTCGGCGAGCACCTGTATGCGGCCGGCAATCAGACCATGGAAGGGGTGGTGGCCCTGAAGCTGAAGGCAGAGGGGCTCACCGTGGCCGTGGCGGAGTCCTGCACGGGCGGCTTGATCGGCCAGCGACTGACGTCGATTCCCGGCAGTTCCGCCTATTTCGACCGGGGCGTGGTCACCTACAGCGACCGGGCCAAGGTGGATCTGCTGAAAGTCCCGGAGGCGCTCATTCGCGCAAAGGGAGCGGTCAGCGCCGAGGTGGCGCAGGTCATGGCGGAAGGCGTCCGCGAGCAGAGCGGGACCGACCTCGGTCTCGCGGTCACCGGCATTGCGGGGCCGACCGGAGGGACGAAGGAGAAACCGGTGGGGCTGGTGTTTCTCGCCGTCGCCGACAAGAAGATCTCAGTCGGCCGATCGCATGTGTTCAGCGGGGACCGGGATGCGATACGCTTCCGCGCCTCCCAGGCGGCCCTTGACCTCCTGCGCCGGCACCTGTCCGGAAAATAATGCTCCGGGCGTTTATTGCCGTTCAACTTTCCGACGAATTGAAGCGTCAGATAGGTAGCGTGCAGGAAGAGTTACGGCGCGAGCTTGCTGGCAGGATCGGATGGACCAACCCGAACAGCATCCATCTGACGCTCAAGTTTTTGGGCGACATTCGAGAATCGCAGATCCAGCCTTTGCAGGGGGTGCTGCAGCGGGCGGCCGCACCGGCGCAACCGTTTTCGCTGGAGGCCCGTGGCGTAGGGGCCTTCCCGAATCCTCGCGCGCCGCGCGTCATCTGGCTGGGTCTCGTCGGAGGGTCTGGCGAGATGGGGGCTCTGAGGCGTCTGCAGGCGGAGATCGAGAACGGGACGGCTGAACTGGGTTTTCAGAAGGAAGCCCGCGCATTCACGCCGCATTTGACTCTCGCCCGCATTCGCGACCGGGTGGACCAGGGCGTACTGGACAAGATTCTCGCCGCCAATCAAAATCGCGCGGTAGGCAGGTTCACGGCCGCGTCGGTGAGCCTGATCAGGAGTGAGCTCCGTCCGAGCGGTACGGTTTATACAACATTGGTGGAAGTGCCCTTCGGCGGTGGGGTATAATCGGAAAAATTCTGGACTCATCTGCATAGAGGAGAACACGATGGCCGAGAAGGACGAGAAGAAACGAGCCATGGATCTGGCGATCGCCCAGATCGAGAAGCAGTTCGGCAAGGGCTCGATTATGAAGCTGGGGACGGCCGAGATTCCGACCGACGTGCCCGTCATTCCGACCGGCTCCCTGGGGCTGGACCTGGCACTGGGCGTCGGCGGGCTGCCCCGCGGCCGGGTCATCGAGATTTTCGGCCCCGAGTCATCGGGCAAGACGACGCTCATGCTGCACACGATCGCGGAAGCCCAGAAGACCGGCGGGACGGCCGCCTTCATCGACGCCGAGCATGCGCTGGACCTGAGTTATGCGGAAAAGCTCGGGGTGGATACCGCCGACCTGCTGGTGTCCCAGCCGGACACCGGCGAGCAGGCGCTGGAAATTACCGAAACCCTCGTCCGCAGCGGCGCCGTGGACATCATCGTGATTGATTCCGTCGCGGCGCTCGTCCCCCGCGCCGAGCTGGAAGGGGAGATGGGCGACGCCCACATGGGGCTTCAGGCCAGGCTGATGTCGCAGGCGCTCCGGAAGCTGACATCCTCGATCTCCCGCTCGCAGACCAGCGTCGTGTTCATCAATCAGATACGGATGAAGATCGGGGTCATGTTCGGCAATCCCGAGACGACCACCGGCGGGAATGCGCTCAAGTTCTACGCGTCGGTCCGGCTCGATATCCGGCGGATCGAGTCCATCAAGGAAGGACAAGAGGTCATGGGAAGCCGGGTGCGCGTGAAGGTGGTCAAGAACAAGATGGCGCCGCCGTTCCGGCAGGCCGAGTTCGACGTCATGTTCGCCGAGGGCGTCTCCAAGACCGGCGAGCTCATCGACATGGGCGTGGACCGGAAGATCGTCGACAAGAGCGGCGCCTGGTTCTCGTACGGAGGAGAGCGGATCGGCCAGGGGCGCGAGGCGGCGCGGGACTATTTGAAGGCCCACCCGGCCGTGGCCCGCGAGATTGAGACCAAGATCCGCGAGGCCGCCAAGCTGGCCTCCAAGGCGGAGGGGCAAGCCCGGCCGGCTGTCGAGAAACGTCCTGATGACAAGCGCTCGCCGACCGGCAAGGCCGTCTCCTAAACCCGATCCCATCGCGGAAGCGGCCCGCTATCTGGCGCGGGGAGATCGGAGCGCAGGCCAGGTCGAGTGCTATCTCGTTGCGCGCGGGTTTTCCAGGGCGGCGACCAGCAAAGCCCTCCGCACGCTGACCCGGCTGGGTTACGTCAACGATGCGGTCGTGGCGCTCCGCATGGCGCAGGCCCGGCTGGCTCGCCGGCTGATGGGTCGTGAGGCGCTGGCGGCTGAACTCGAGGCCCGTGGGTTTTCCGTTGAGACCGTTGCGCGGGCGGTGCGCGGCGCCTACGCGGGTCTGTCGGATGAGGCCGTCGCGGAGCGGTTTCTCCGGAACTTGCCGAAGCGATTCGCGGACCCGGGTCGCGAAAACCGCCGGCGGGCGGGCCTGCTCCGCGGGCGCGGCTTTTCGGCCGATGTCAGCGAGGCGCTGCTCGGTTCCATGTGATCGAACATGACTTCAACGGGTGACCAATGCCGACGGCAAACGAGCTACGACAGGGATTTCTGGACTACTTCAAGGGGCATGGGCACGCCATTGTTCCGAGTTCCTCGCTGATTCCGCAGGCTGATCCCACGCTGCTCTTCACGAACGCCGGGATGGTCCAGTTCAAGGGCGTGTTCCTCGGGGGCGAGCACCGCGCCTATACCCGCGCCGCGTCGTCGCAAAAATGCATCCGCGCCGGCGGGAAGCACAACGACCTCGAGAACGTCGGCCACACCGGCCGGCACCACACCTTCTTCGAAATGCTGGGCAACTTCTCCTTCGGCGACTACTTCAAAGAGGACGCGATCCGTTTCGCGTGGGAGTACCTCACGAAGGCGGCCAAGCTCTCCCCGGACCGGCTGTGGGTGACGGTGTTCCGTGACGACGACGAGGCCTATGCGATCTGGGAGCACAAGATCGGCCTGCCCTCCGCCCGTATCCTCCGGTGCGATGAGCAGGATAATTTCTGGCAGATGGCGGACACCGGGCCCTGCGGGCCCTGCTCCGAGATCCATTATGACCAGGGGCCCGGTGTGCCCGGAGACGCGGTGCCGAACGGCGCGGGCGACCGGGTCATGGAGCTCTGGAACCTGGTCTTCATGCAGTACCACCGGGACGAGAAAGGCCAGTTGCATCCTCTGCCCAAACCGAGCATCGACACCGGAATGGGATTGGAGCGTCTGGCGGCAGTCGTCCAGGGGAAGACGAACAACTACGACTCGGATCTCTTCCAGCCGATCATCCGTGCCGTCGGGGAGATGGCCGGTAAGCGCTATGGATCGTCGGGGGATGACGATCGCTCGATGCGCGTCATCGCGGACCACCTGCGGGCCATCGCGTTCATGGTTGCGGACGGGGTCCTGCCGTCGAACGAGGGGCGCGGCTACGTCCTACGCCGGATTCTCCGGCGCGCGGGGCGCTACGGGCGGCTGTTGGGAATCGGACTCGACGATCCCTTCCTGTATCGGCTGACCGGCGCCGTCGTCGACCTGATGAAAGGCGCCTATCCGGAGTTGGAGCGCGCCCGGCCCACGATCGACCACGTCACCAAGGCCGAGGAAGAGCGGTTTCTGGACACGCTGGACAAGGGGCTGCGGATGCTCGATGAGATCGTCGCCGATGCGAAGAAGGCGAACCGCACGACGATCTCGGGCGACGAGCTCTTCAAATTGTATGATACCTACGGGTTTCCGCTCGACCTGGCGGCCGATTCGGCGAAGGACTGCGGGTTGACGTTGGATGAAGCAGGCTTTCAGGCCGCGCTCGAAGAGCAACGGGAACGGGCGCGCAAGACCGCCGGGTTCGCGGCGGCCAAGACCAAGGACATCTATACCGCGCTCGGCGGCATTGTGGCGCCGACGCAGTTCCTGGGCTATGCCGAGCTGGATACCGAGGGCATCGTCCAGGCGATCGTCAAGCACGACGCTCGCGTGACGGAAGCGGTGGAAGGCGACGAAATCGAAATCGTCCTGGACCGCACGCCGTTCTATGCAGAGGGCGGGGGCCAGGTGGGCGACCAGGGAATGCTGACCGGACCGGACGGCGTCTTCGAGGTGAGGCAGACGATCAAGCCCGCTCCGGATCTGTTCCTCCACCAGGGCATCGTGACGCGCGGGCGGGTCTGCGAGGGCGATCGTTTGCGGGCGCACGTCGATCCGCGTCTTCGGTTCGGCGCGGCGCGCAACCATACCGCGACGCATCTCCTGCACGCCGTGCTGCGCGAAGTGCTCGGGCCGCACGTCAAGCAGTACGGCTCCTTGGTGGCTCCGAGCCGCCTGCGGTTCGATTTCGCTCATTTCACCCCGGTCCGCCCCGGCCAACTTGAAGAAGTGGAAGCCATCGTGAACGAGCGGATCCGCGCCAATGCGCCGGTCCAGACGACGGTCATGGGCATCACCGAAGCGGTCAAGGCCGGGGCGCTAGCCTTCTTCGGCGACAAATACGGCGAGGCGGTCCGCGTGGTGGAGATCAATCAGTTCAGCAAGGAGCTGTGCGGCGGGACTCACTGCCGCCATACCGGCGAGATCGGGCTGTTCAAGCTCGTCGCCGAAACCGGTGTGGCTGCCGGCGTCCGGCGGATTGAGGCGCAAACGGGCGAGGGGGCCTACGAACTGCTGAAGCAGCGGGAGGAGGAGCTCCGCACGCTGGCGGATGTCTTTAAGACCAACCCGACCGATGTTCTGGCGAAGGCCCGGAAGCTCGTGACGACGCTGAAGGAGAAGGAAGAGGAGCTGGAACAGCTCAAAGCCCGTCTGGCCACGGGGCAAGCCGGCGGAGGTGCGGGGGCAACGCAGACGGTGGCAGGGGTTCCGGTCTATATCCAGCGCGTGGACGGCATGGAGATGAACGATTTGCGCAAGCTGGCCGATACGGTACGCGACAAGCTGAAGTCCGGCATCATCGCGCTGGGCTCCGTGAAGGACGGTAAAGCATCGCTGCTGCTGGCGGTCACCACTGATCTCTCAGCGCGGTTTCCGGCCGGGGAGCTCATCAAGCCGCTGGCGGCGGAAATCGGCGGAACCGGCGGGGGCCGTGCCGAGATGGCACAGGCCGGCGGGAAGCAGACGGATCGCCTGGATGCGGCGCTGGCCAAGACCTCGACCGTCGTGGAGGAGAAGGCCGGAGGGTGAGACAAATCCTGGTGTTCCTGGGCGCGCTGGTGCTCGTCGGCATGGTGGCGGGCTATGGCCATCGCGCCCTCGACGTGCCGGTGCAGCAGGCCCAGATCCATCACGTCGTGGAGATTCCGGAGGGTGCGTCGTTCACAGATGTATCCAACCTGCTGGCTGACAAGGGCCTGATCATGAGCCCGTTCTGGTTTCGCCTGTTGGGGAAGGTCCAGGACGCCGAGCGGAGGATCAAGCCGGGCGAATACGACTTCCATACTGCGATGCGCCCGGCGGAGATACTCAACATGCTCCTTACCGGCAAGGTCATTCACTACACGATCCTGGTTCAGGAAGGTCTCACGGCCCGTCAGATCGGCACGCTGCTGGATGAGGCCAGGATCGTCAAGGAAGCGGCCGTGGCCCGTCTAGTGTCGGACCCCGCGTTCATCAAGTCGCTTGGCGTGGACGGTCCGACCTTGGAAGGGTATCTGTTTCCGGACACCTATTACTTTCCGCGGCGGGCCAAGGCGGAGGAGGTCGTGAAAGCGATGGTGACGAGGTTCCGGCAGGCCTACACGCCGGACATGCAGGAGCGGGCCGCGTCGATCGGGATGACCGAGCGCCATGTCGTCACGCTGGCCTCGATCATTGAGAAAGAGACGAGCCGGGATGAGGAACGGCCGCTGATCTCGGCCGTGTTCCATAATCGTTTGAAAAAGGGTTGGCCTCTGCAGAGCGATCCCACGGTCATCTACGGCATCGCCAACTTTAACGGCAACCTCACCCGCGCGGATCTCGCCAAGCGGACACCCTTCAACACCTACACGCACACGGGTCTGCCGCCGGGCCCGATCGCCAGCCCTGGCTCGAAATCGCTCATCGCGGCGCTGAACCCGGCGCCGGTCAATTATTTCTTCTTCGTCTCCAAGAACGACGGGACCCATCAATTCTCGGCGACGCTCAGCGAACACAACCGCGCGGTGGGCCGCTACCAGAAACGCGGGGCACGCCCGGTTGCGCGGAAGGCAGCGTGAGTGCATGTTGAAACGGGCGCGTGAACTGGTCTCGTCCTTCCTCCTCGCGTGGGGCCTTCTGCTGCTCGGCGCGGCGGTGACCCAGGCCGAGACGTGGCGCTGCACGAAGCCTGACGGGTCGGTCGTCTATTCCGATCAGAATCTCAGCGGCCAGTGCCGCAAGCTGGAAAACCTGCCGCCGCTGCTGCGCGTACCGTCCGCTCCCCCGCCTCAGCCTGGGGAGGCGAATCCTGAGGCGATCCCGCCTGCGCCGCCCGAGTCCGCGCCGGTACCGACGCCCGGGCGCGGGCGGCGGATCGATCCGCCGGACGACGCTGCCATCACGATCCGTGACGTGAAGGCGACCCCGAACTATAGCAGCCTCCTCGGCGTTGCGAATTATCAGGCCACGATGCTGCTGGAGAACGGCGACAGCGCCTGGACGGCGGAACGGGTCTGTATCAACGTGCGCTTCCAGGATGTCAACTTGATCTTTTTGGATGTCCATCAAGTGGGGTGCATGGAAGACCTCAAGCCTCTCGATACCCGCTCCTTCACGGTGACCTATACAGGGATCATTCCCCCGCGGCTCTTTCCCATCCGCGCGGAAGCAAAGGTGGATTACGTGAAGTGGACGAAATGACTATGGTCCCGACCGTTGAATGGAAAGACGGCGCCGTCCGGATACTGGACCAGAGCCGGCTCCCGGATAAGGTCGAGTTCGTGGACTGCCGCGATTACGAGACGGTTGGCATTGCGATCAAGGAGCTCTGGGTGCGCGGCGCGCCGGCGATTGGCATTGCGGCGGCGATGGGCGTCGCCCTGGGCGCGCAGTCCGTCCAAGCGACAGAGTATGACACGTTCCGCAAGGCGGTCTGGGCGATCGCCGATCATCTGGCCGCGACGCGTCCCACGGCCGTCAATCTCTTCTGGGCTATCGACCGGATGAAACGCCGGCTGGAGGCGCTCAAGGCCGAGCCCATTCCTGCGATCAAAGAGAAGCTGATCGCCGAGTCGCAGGCGGTGTTGGAGGAAGACATCGCCATGAACCGGGCCATCGGCAAGCACGGCGCGGCGGTGGTCGGCGACGGGCAGACGATTCTCACGCACTGCAACGCGGGGGCGCTCGCCACGGGAGGATACGGGACGGCGCTCGGTGTCGTGCGGGCGGCCTGGGAAGGGGGCAAGAAGATTCGCGTGGTGGCCGGCGAAACCCGGCCGGTGTTGCAGGGCTCGCGGCTCACGGCCTGGGAGTTGATGCAGGACGGCATCCCGGTGACGCTCATCACCGACAACATGGCCGGCACGCTGATGGGCCAGGGAAAGATTCATCTTTGTGTAGTCGGCGCCGACCGCATCACCGCCAATGGCGACGTCGCCAACAAGATCGGGACATACAGCGTGGCGGTTCTCGCGCAGGCGCACGGCATTCCCTTTTACGTCGCGGCGCCCAGCTCCACCGTGGATCTGGCGACGCCTTCGGGCGACAAGATTCCCATCGAGCAGCGCGATCCCCGGGAAGTGACCCACGTGCGGGGGAAAGAGGCGATCGCGCCGAACGGCGTAGAGGTGTTCAATCCGGCCTTCGACGTGACACCGGCCCGTCTGATCACCGGCATCATCACCGAAAAAGGCATCTTCAAGCCCTCCGAACTGGCCGATCGAATGCGATCGCTCTGATTCTGAGTCCTCTTTATTTTATGTCGCATTTTCCGGTATAGTGCGCCCATGGTTGAACGGACGCTCGCCATCATCAAGCTCGACGCCGTCAGGCGGCATCTGGTCGGGGCCATCATTCAGCGGTACGAGCAGGCCGGGTTGATTCCGATCGGGATGAAATTGCTGCGGCTGACCAGGGACGAGGCCGAAGCGTTTTATTACGTCCATAAGCAACGGCCGTTCTTCGACAGTCTCTGCAGCTTTATGTCCTCCGGGCCGATCGTCGTCCTGGCGTTGGAAGGGGAGAACGCGATCCAGCGGCACCGCGATCTGATGGGCGCGACGGACCCGGCCAAGGCCGCGGAAGGCACGATCCGCAAAGCCTACGGCACGCACATCGAACACAACGCGGTCCATGGATCCGATTCCGCGGAGTCCGCTCAGTTCGAACTGGCCTATTTCTTCAGCGCGCTGGAGTTGCCGCAACGCTAACCACGCTTCGCACGCTCTTTCTTCCGACACTTTGCGCGGTGATGTTCCTGGTCGCGCTCTCGGCCTGCGCGTCGCGTGAGGCCAAAGCGCCGCCGCCGGCGAGAGTGCCGACGCTCTCGCAGCAGGAAATCATCGCCGGCATTCTCCGGGCAGGGAGGCAGGCAGCGGCCGAGGGACAATACGACCGCGCAATCGGCCTGTTCCGCCGCGTCCAGGAAGGCTATCCCAACGCCCCTGAACGGTCTGAAGCGACGCTGCTCCTGGCACAGGCCTTCGAAAAGAAGGGAGAACCCGAACCGGCGCTGACCGAATATCGCCGGCTCACCTCCGAGTTCTCACAGTCTCCCCAGGCGACCGTGGCCAGAACGAAAATCCCGGAACTGGAGCGGCAACTGCCGGTGGTGCGGCCGCCGGTCGTCGCGCAACTTGCCGGGGTGTACGTGGCGCCCGAAGGCATGTCTGCTCTGGACGAACGCGAGATCGGCCGTCTGAGACAGTCCGGAGCGAATACCCTTGTGGTGGGCGTGGCAGGGAAGGCTGGCGTCTATTTCAAGACCGATTGGGCACCGGTGCTCCAGGATCGTCTGGCTGCGGTTGTGAACGCGGCCCATCGCCAGGGTATGCCGGTGTGGGCGTCGGTCTCGGTCCGTCGCATGGACTGGATCGATCCGACTCTGGAGTGGGCTGATTGGAAGTTCAACCCCCAGACCGCCAGGCTCGAGCGAGCCGAGACCCTGGACCTGCTGCATCCGGCGTTGCGGGATTACCTCTTGGGGTTCTTTACGGATCTGGCTGCGGCCGGCGTGGACGGCATTTTCTTGGTGGCGGACCCGTTTTCGGCGGCGGGCGAGGGTTTCAGTCCTCACGCGCTCAAGCGGTACGAACGGGACAGCGGACAACCGATCAATCCGGGCAGGCTTCTGCTTGCTCAGGGCCGCGAGCGGCCGCCGGCGTACGCGCCGGAATTTTGGCGCTGGGCCGGATGGAAACAGCGCGAACAGCTCAAAGTGGTGAACGGCATCATAGCAGCGGTACGGGCGCTGTATCCCGGCCTGAGGGTCGCGGTGGAGGTGCATCCGGAAGCGGTCACGAGCCCTCAGACGGCGCTGGCATCCTATGCTGAGGATGTGCTCGATCTCAGGCGATCGCGCACGGACTATATCGCCGTGGCAGTCTCATCATCGCCGGCCTCGTTGGTGAAAAAAGTGGCTGAGATCGTGCGGGGCGATCGGCTGTTGCTGCTGGTGGACCCTTCGGAAAAAAACAGCATCAACTCGATTACGCTTCCATCTGGTACCGGATTGATTTATAGGGAAAAGTCTGGACAGGCGCGCTTGACAAACCAGGGGCGGTAATCTAAAACCAGGGGAACATGATGATACCGGAAAACTTGCGCTATCATAAGGAGCATGAGTGGGTCAGGGTCGAAGGCAAGCAGGCTGTCCTGGGCATCAGTGACCATGCCCAGGAGGCCTTGGGCGACATCGTCTTTTTCCAACTTCCGAAAGTGGGGACCAAGGTGAAGGCCGGACAGGAAATCGGCGAAGTCGAATCCACGAAAGCGACCTCCTCCCTTTATACGCCGGTCAGCGGCACGGTGTCTAAAGTGAATCAAGCCTTGAATGAACGGCCTGAGTTGGCCAACAAGGACCCCTATGGGGAGGGGTGGGTGGCCGTTATCGAGCTGGCCGACCCTGCCGAAGTGAACGGACTGATGGACGCGAAGGCCTACGCCGCGTTTCTCGAAGCCGAAGCGAAGTAGTTATGCACATCGTCATCATCGGCGCCGGGACGGGCGGCTATGTGGCCGCCATCCGCGCGGCCCAGCTCGGCGCGCGGGTGACTCTCATCGAAAATGTCGCCGTGGGCGGGTTGTGTCTGAACTGGGGCTGTATTCCCAGCAAGGCTCTGCTGGCCTGCGCCGAACTGGCGCAGAAGATCAAGAAGGCAGGGGAGTTCGGGATCACGATTGCGGGACCGGTCACCTACGATCTGGCCCGCATGGTCGAACGCAAGAACAAGATCGTGGCGGGGCTGGTCAAAGGAGTCACGACGCTGTTGAAAACCTGGAACGTGGAGCTCATCGAAGGACGAGGCGTTCTGGCCGATGCGAAGACTGTCCGCGTGGTCAAAGCAGATGGGACTGAAACGACCGTGCAAGCCGATGCGGTCATCGTCGGGACCGGCACGACGGCGCCCTCTCTGCCCAACCTCCCGCTTGACGGGACCTCCGTCATCAGCAGCCGTGAAGTCCTGGACCTCACCGCTATTCCCGAAAGCCTGTTGATCGTCGGCGGCGGGGTGGAGGGCTGCGAGTTCGCCTCCCTATTCAGCGTCCTCGGCACGAAAGTGACGCTCGTGGAGATGCTGCCGCGCATCCTCCCTACCGAGGATGAGGAGGTGTCGGCTCTGCTGGCCGCCGAGCTGAAGAAGCAAGGGGTGACGATTCTGGCGAACACCAAGGTGGACAAAGTCGCGGTCGGCGCGCAGGGGGTGACAACTACCTTAGCAGACGGCAACCGCGTGACGTCCGCCAAGGTCCTGGTGTCGATCGGTCGGCGGTTCCATACCACTGATCTCGGGTTGGAAAAGGTGGGCGTGACGCTCGGCCGACGCGGAGAGATTCTCGTGAACGAGCGGATGGAAACCTCGGTGTCCGGAGTTTATGCGATCGGCGATGTGGTCGGCAAGGCGATGCTGGCCCATGTGGCCTCCGCGCAGGGGAAAGTGGCGGTCCGCAACATCCTCGGCCATCCGACGGTCATGCAATACGACGTGATCCCGGCGGGCATCTTCACCTTCCCGGAGATCGGACGTGTGGGGCTCACCGAGCAAGAGGCCAAGCAGCAAGGGATGGACATCAAGGTCGGAAAATTCCGCCCGATCGGACTGGGCAAAGCCCATGTGTCGGGGGAGACGACCGGCCTGATGAAGATCATCACCGAGGCGAAGACCGGGCGGATCGTCGGCGTGCACCTCGTCGGGGCGCATGCGGCGGACCTGATCCACGAAGCCGCCGTGGCCATGCAGATGGGTGCGACTGCGGCGACCGTGGCCGAGACCATCCACGCCCATCCCACGATGCCCGAAGGTCTGATGGAAGCGGCGGAGGATGTCGAAGGTATGGCGATCCATCTGGCGCGCCGCAGGGTCGGGTAGCCACTGGCAGGCGAGGTGATCTCGTGACGCTGCTGAAATCCCTGGCGCTGAACATGCTGATGCTGGCCGTGACGGTCGGGATCCTCTACTGGGCGATGGAGCAGGGGAGTACCCCCGAATTGGAGCAATCGACTGCCACGGTCACGCAGGACGCTGCTCCCCATGACGTCGGGGAGTCGAACGCGGTCCCGGAGGTCCAGGAGGTGAGGACTGCGCCGGCGCCGGCCTCGCGACCGACCCGTGCCGTGCGGTTCCCGCTCGACCTCAACCAGGCGCGTCTGGAAGAGTTGATGGAATTGCCGGGGATCGGAGAAAAACTGGCTCAGCGGGTGGTGCAGTACCGGAAGACCCATGGCGGCTTTCGAAGCGTGGAAGACTTGCGCAAGGTGCGGGGAATCGGGGAGAAGCGGATGGAGCGCCTCCGTCCCCTCGTCGTGACGGCGGGGGTCCCATGAGCGCAGGCGGAACAGTCCAATGAGCGCAGGCGGAAGTCCCATGGGCGAAGTTGAGCGACAGCTGTCCCTGATCGCGCGCGGGTCCGTCGAGATCATCCAGACGAAGGAGCTCGAGGAGAAGCTGGCGGCCGCGCTCAAAGACCGGCGGAAGCTCCGCGTCAAAGCCGGCTTCGATCCCACCGCGCCGGATTTGCACCTCGGGCACACCGTGCTCATTCACAAGCTGAAGCACTTTCAGGACCTGGGCCACGAGGTGATCTTCCTCATCGGCGATTTCACCGGCATGATCGGGGATCCCAGCGGTGTCTCAGAAACACGCAAGTCGTTGACAAAGGAAGAGGTACGGCGGAACGCGAAGACCTATGAACGCCAGATCTTCAAGATCCTCAATCCCGAGCTGACGACGATCGACTTCAACAGCCGCTGGATGAACCGCATGACGGCCGAGCAGCTCATCCACCTGAGCGCGCACTACAGCGTGGCCCGGATGCTGGAGCGCGACGATTTCCATAAGCGGCACCATGACCAGAAGCCGATCAGCATTCACGAGTTCCTGTACCCGCTGGTACAGGGCTATGACTCCGTGGCTCTTGAGGCGGACGTCGAGCTCGGCGGGACCGACCAGAAGTTCAACCTGCTCGTTGGACGGGAGCTCCAGCGTGTCTATGGCCAGTCCCCCCAGGTCGTGCTCACCATGCCCCTGCTCGAGGGCACCGACGGCGTGCGCAAGATGAGCAAGAGCCTGGGCAATTACATCGCGCTGGAGGATCCACCGGGAGAGATGTTCGGAAAGATCATGTCCATCTCGGACCAGCTCATGTTGCGGTATTACGAACTCCTGACGACAGAGGACTTGCCCTCTGTCAAAGCCCTGCATCCGATGGAGGCCAAGCTCAATCTGGCGTATTCGACCGTCGCTCGCTACTACAATAACGCCGCGGCTGCAGATGCTCGCGCGGAATTTCGACAAAAATTCCACGACAGGGAATTTCCCGTGGAATCGGCGGAACGAAAGACATTGCCCGCCGAGCCCACGCCGCTCGTTGCCGTGCTGGCGAAGGCCGGTCTGGCCTCCAGCAAAACCGAGGCGCGGCGATTGATCGCG